>QMCD01000202.1_pt1 | contig 71931 bp, 66 predicted proteins | sample 1821841 | NCBI WGS metagenome assembly QMCD01 (sample SAMN01991225, study PRJNA193472) | Termite gut metagenome, whole genome shotgun sequencing project. | isolation source: worker | host: Macrotermes natalensis
CAAATCCCGGCCCAACAGCCTAATTCACGGCGTTCTCACGCTTCCTTATATCACTTCAGCCTAAGCCTCGAAAAGCCCGCTCAGTTCCCCATCTGCTTGGCAACCTCAGCTGCAAAATCTTCCGTCTTCTTTTCGATTCCTTCCCCGGTCTCGTACCGGACAAATCTCTTAATTGCTAGGTCGGCACCGGTTTCTTTGGCTACCTGGGCTACGTACTGGGCTACGGTCAGGTCACCGTCTTTTACATAGGCTTGCTCCAGCAGACATACCTCTTTCAACTGTTTGTTCAGTCGGCCTTGAACCATCTTTTCAATGATGTTATCAGGCTTTCCGGCATTTTTGGGGTCGTTCTGTGCTTGTGCTATGAGGATTTCCATCTCGTGGGCTTTGTACTCGTCGGAAATCTCTTCTGTGCGGACATATATCGGGGAAAGAGCCGCCACTTGCATGGCAATGTTGTTCAAAGCTTCTTTTACTGAATCATTGACCAAGTTTGTTGTCGCTTCCACGATAACGCCTATTTTGCCGCCGCCGTGGACATAAGATACGACGCAGCCGTTTTCGGCAACGACTTTTTCAAATCTCCGGATGCTTAGGTTTTCGCCGATCCGGGCTATCTTCTCTACCAATACTTCTTTGACGGTCTTGCTGGTGTCGGTAAGCCATTTTTCTGCTAACAGGGCTTCGACATCTGTGGCATCGGAATTGACTGCCTGCTCGGCCACGGCTACAGCAAAGCTCTGGAATTCTTCATTCTTGGCTACGAAGTCGGTCTCGGAATTGACTTCAACCACAGCCGCGGTCGTGTCGCCTTTTACCACTACCTTGCAAAGCCCTTCGGCAGCGATTCGTCCGGCTTTTTTCTCAGCCTTGGCCTGTCCGTTCTTTCTTAAATATTCAATTGCTTCTTCTATATTTCCATTGGTCTCTCCGAGTGCCTTTTTACAGTCCATCATGCCGGCACCGGACAGTTCCCTCAGTTCTTTTACCATTGCTGCTGTAATATCTGCCATTTTTACACCTTTTTATTACCTTTCTACTTGCTTACACCCGGCGTATTTCTAACAGCCGGAATAAATTATGTCTTTCTTTTAATTACTACTATTCTGACACTATTATTCTGTCACTATGATCTATAATTACTATTCCGCGGCCGCTTCTATGGCTTAGCTATTATTCTGCGGCCTCACCGCTTACTCCGTGGCCGCGGCTACTTCTTCAATGTCTTCAGCCGGCGCTGTCTGCGGAGCCGCCGCTACATCTTCTGCAGTCAGGGCTTCTTCGCCTTGGTTGGCTTCAATGACGGCATCGGCCATCTTGGCCACGATCAGCTTAACGGCTCTGATGGCGTCATCATTGCCGGGGATAATATAATCAAGTTCTTCCGGGTCACAGTTGGTATCGCCGATACCGATGAGGGTGATTCCTAAAGTATGGGCTTCCTGTACGCAAATGCGCTCCTTCTTAGGATCTACAACAAAGATAGCATCGGGCACCCTTTTCATTTCTTTCAGGCCGCCGAGGTTCTTCTCTAATTTTTCCCATTCTTTTCTCAAGGCAATGACTTCTTTCTTGGGGAGAACATCGAAGGTGCCGTCTTCCGACATTTTCTCGATTGATTTAAGTCTTTCGATCCTGCTTTGAATGGTTTTGAAATTGGTCAGCATACCGCCCAGCCATCTTTCATTGACATAATACATGCCACAGCGTTCAGCTTCTGATTTGACGGCATCCTGGGCCTGCTTCTTGGTTCCGACGAAAAGGATGGTTCCGCCCTGTGAGGCAACTTCAAAAATCGCCCGGTAAGCTTCATCCACCTTGCCGACGGATTTTTGCAGGTCGATGATATGGATACCGTTCCGTTCAGTGAAGATATAAGGAGCCATCTTGGGGTTCCATCTTCTTGTCTGATGTCCGAAATGAACACCTGCTTCCAGTAACTGTTTCATTGAAATAACGCTCATTTTTTACCTCCGTTTGGTTGGTTTCTTCCGTATGCGTCATATTCGCTGTCGATCCGCGCCGCGGACACCAACAGTCCATCAGCATACGTGTTTTTTGTCACAACATTTGCATTATATCACACCATTCATGGATAATCAATAATTTCCTGTCAGGATATCGGCAATCGTTTTATGATCCGCTCCCAAAGGGATTAGATGGCTTCCCACCCGCAGTTTTTTATCATATCCGTTCTGGTTTAGATAGATGTCGTAATCTGTGGCAGAGGATATGAGGCCGGCTTGCTCCAGTCGCAGGCAGACGGTATAGGAACCTTCTCCGCTATTGATTATTATGGTGATTTCACTAGAATCTTCGGCCGGTAGCCCCATCCCTGCGGTAGAAGGCCTAGCTGACGGCTGCGGTGACGGAACCGCTGAAGCAGAAGGTGCCGGAGATGCCGTCGGTGTGGCCGACGGTGCCGATGCCGCATCTGATATTTCCGATACCGCATCTGATATTTCCGATGCTACATCTGATACTTCCGATGCTACATCTGATATTTCTGATGCCGTTGGCACAGCCGACGGTGCCGTGCCCTGCGGTTCTGCGGAAGGTAATAGGGATGCATCCGGTGCCGCAGACTGTAAGGCGGAACCGTCCGTCTCCTCTTCGCCCTGCAATGCCGATAAGACTACATTGTCTGTCATCCCGAGTGCTATAGCTCTTTCCCTTATTTCGTCATCGCTCAAGGCTTCCGCTTCCCCTGACGCAGCAACACTCATTACAATCGCCGTCATCAGAATACCGATGCCTAAGCCCCTTAAATAGTATTTCAGCTTCATATTGATCCCCTTGCATTCCAGCTAATTTGCTCCCTCAAATAGGTCAATGACTAATTTTACTTCGCCGATGCCCAGCCCGAGGTCTTTCGCAATCGCCATGTTTGACTTTCCGGCCTTATGCAGCTCCAGTATTCTTTCGTTGTTATTCCTGCCCCCATTTCTGCTTCCTTTAAAAAGCACTTCCATCTTTCGGGGAGTACTGTCGGTGATTCCGTTTCCGTCTGGTTCTGTTCTGCCGGCCATGGCGGCGGCAGCGGAGCCGGTCTTCCGCGATGATCTTTCTGGCTTCTTTTCCGGTGTCCTAGATGATTTTATCGGTTCCCCGTCTTCCGGCGGCATATCTTTCCCTAGCTCCGTCCCAACACTTTCTATCCGCTCCGGCTGAAATATTTCCACCCAGGCCGGCTGGCTGCTTTCCATCCGCCCTAGCGGCATGTTTTCTGTCTGGCCTAGCGGATTATCTTCTGCCTGGCCTGACTGATTATTATCCGTCCATTCCGGCGCATTAAGCCCCGCCCACTCCGGCTGGGCGTTTCCTCCCCACTCTGGCTGGATGCTTTCCATCCGCTCTGCCTGGAAGGGGGTAAACAGCTGATCCCTGACGGCCTTGGCGGTTTCCTCAGCTTCTTTCGCGGTTACTTCCGCATCCCTGACGGTCTGCTTCACTTCGCTGGCGGTGATCGTCGCCTGGCTCACGGTGTTTTTCAGGGTCTCATGCTTATCGTTCAGCATGTCATACAAGAAGACGACTTCCTGCTGGTTTTTATTGATTTCATTGAGGACCGTATCAGAGTACTCATTGATTGCCAGCATCTTCTCGTTGGTGACCCGGTCCATAGAACGTTCGGTCTTTTCCATGGCATAGGTAATCGTCTCATCAATGATGTCATTGATATGTTGTTTCGCATCATCAATTTCTTTTTCCACCATAAACTTTATCTGGTCTTCCGTCATTGTGGTGCTGCCATCGGAAGCGCCTCCTCCTTTACCGGCCTTGCCGCCGGGAAGCAAAAAGCTTACGATGAAAACCATCGCGCCCATAATGAGTAGTGTGATCTGCATTCCATCCATGAAACTCACCTGCAAAATTCTCTAGACTTTAATATCAAAACTCGGCTGCCCTTTTAATACCACTTTACCGTCCGTTATCTCGCGTTCCTTTTTCCGGTTCCGGCCTCCGTCGCCGGCATATTGATTATTCCCTTTATCTTTGGCATCATGCCTTTTGCCTTCATTTTCCGTCTCATCTTTGTTCTGAACCTGGCGCGCTTTGGTTTCGGTCTGGTTCTCCTGCTGTTTCTGGATATTTAACTGTTCGACCACGACTTTATTATCCTGATTGTGCTTGATCGTTGATAAATCCTGTGCTCTGGTTATTTCTCCCTGTACTGAAATTGGATTGATTACCATATCCAAACCTCCTTTCCGGAAAAATGACTGTTGCCAGTAGTTACTAAATCGCCTTCATCTTAACTTCCCCTTGGTGTTTCACAAAACGGCAGTATGACATACTAGATTTTACGGTCATCGACACATCGCCGATGCATATCTGGGTGCCCACATAGACTTCGCCCGTCACGATGACCTGGGCGCCGCCGGACAATTCAAATATCTTCTGCAGTTCATCAAGCTCGGCCATCGAAGCTTCAAGCTCTTCTGCTTTCTGCTTGTTTTCAATGGTCAGGTTTTGGACGTATTTAATCTGATCCGGCTGCAGCCTTACGCCTTGTGCAATCTTTTGCGCCATGGTATTAAGAATCGGCTGAGCCGTCTTGATATCCTTGTTCAGCTCGGCGATTCTTCTTTGCAGCTTTTGGATCCGGACTTTCATCGTAGGATCCACCCCGACCTCGACGATGGTATCCGAGCCCATTTCCGAGCCCAGCGTCTTTACCTGAACCTGATTGCCGGCACAGACTTTCCCGCCGGTTATAAAACCTTTCTTACTGGTAACGTTGACTTCGCTGCCGGCAACCACCTCACTGTGGAGGACGGAATCTGTCGAGACATAGCCGCCTGCTTCGACTTTGGTATTCTCTAAAAACTGGGCAATAATATTGCCGGCGGCCTTGAGAGACCCTTTTCCCATGCCTTTCATGCCACAGGCTACGATAATGTCGCCTTCGCTTTCGATATAAGCCCCTTCGACAACCCCCCTGACTTCTACATTCCCCTTGGCCTTAACACTGTAATTGCTGAAAACATTGCCGAGTACTACGACACTGCCTTCAAATTCAATGTTTCCGGTCGCACTGTTAACATTGTCCACCGTGTATACGTTAGAGACAAACACCTTTCCCTCGACGAGCATGACATGGCCGTCCGCACTGGCATACATCGTAAGTTTGTCTTCCGAAAGATAAACATTGTTGGTCGGTTTCAGCTGAAGCTTTCTCACGTCCCGCGGCTTAATCGGTTCATTAAAGATATTGCGCCCGGCTTCGCCGCCATCCTCCGGTATGAGTTTCGCCAGCATCTGGTCTTTATTACAATGATTGATATTGTTTAGGTTAAAAAAGTCAACGCTACCGTCTTCGTTCAGCGTAGGCTTGACGGACAGATCGGTATTAAAGAAATACTCTATACTGGCATCAGTGCCATGCCGCGGTGCCACTCCTTCGGCGATCATTATATCCGTACAGTACTGCGGACTATCGAAATGGGCCTCTATTACGTCATTTTTCAGGCCGCATACGATATTCTGATACTGAAGATCCCGGTAAAACTCGGCGGACGACATCCGCTGTCCACCGACAGAAGGCGCATAAAATCGTACATAAACTGACATTTTATCAGGGTTGACCCATAACTTGTAAATCTCGTTTACTGGCCGGAAAAACTGCGGGTTCAACGGGATGTACATCTCCTTTTCCACACTTTGCGCCGCCATATTGATGCCCTGGTTCAAGGTTATCGGATCGTAGTAGATCCCTTGGGCATTCAGGTACTCCATGATCTCGTTTACTTTACCATTTTCCCCTTCCTCAGTAGCTTTGACAAGCCGTAAATAAGTACCGGATTCATTCTGAAACAACTGAAAATAACTGTTTGGCATAACTTGTCTCCTACTGCAAAATTCCCATATAATTGCCCATTTTAGTTTTCATTTTCTGCAATGCCTTAGTGTGAAGCTGCGATATCCTCGATTCGGAAACCTCCAGAACACGGCTGATTTCCTTTAACGTCAGTTCTTCATAATAATATAGGAGAATTACCTTCTTTTCTTTTTCCGTCAGTAGCTCCAATGCCTGCATCAGCACTTTCTTAAGTTCTTCTTTTTCCAGCACTTCTTCCGGCCCGTCAAACCGCGACTGACTGTTTTGATCCGTCGGGATTTCACTGCCTTGTTCCATAAACTCATTGAGGGAAACCACGCCGGTAACCTTCATCTGCGACTGCCAGTCAAGATATTCATCGTCGGTGATCCCGAGGCTCTGGGCAATTTCTTCATCCGTGGCATTGCGCCCCTGCATCGTTTCGATCTCTTTGATCGCCGAGTCGATCCGTTTCTGCTTCTGGCGGATCGTCCTAGGTATCCAGTCCATCTTGCGGATCTGATCCAGAATCGCGCCTCTGATGCGGAGACTGGCATAGGTTTCAAACTTAACCGCTTTTAAACTGTCAAACTTATCTATGGCGTCAATTAGCCCGAAGATGCCGTAGCCTACCAGATCATCATACTCTACGTTGTATCCCAGATACATGCTAAGTCTTCCGGCTACCAGTTTAACCAGCGGAGCATATTCCAGTATGATTTTCTCGCGGATTTCTGGAGATTTTGTTTTGGAATAATCTTCCCATAATTTTTTTCTGCTTGTTTCGTCCACCGTACACCTGCCCTACTTACTTATTATTAATGGGGCTCCGCCCCATACCCCGCGTTCCGCGCGGCTAAGCCACGCTACACTTACTAAAGTTTTCATAATGAGGCTCCGCCCCATACCCCGCGTTCCGCGCGGCTAAGCCACGCTACAATTACCACACTACTCGTCTTCGCCCGGTTCTTGATCCTTTTCTATGACCTCCCCTTCGCTTTCACTGGCGGCCTTCTCGTTCTGACGGTCAAATCTGTCCAGCATCCTGGCGATCATGGCACCGATTATAAAAAAAGTTACTAATACTAATATAAGTATTCCCATCATTTCTCTTAGTTCATACTCATAAATAAACATAGCAATACTGACAGCCGCTCCTGCTGTAAGCATCAGGAACGGTGCCAATAATTTGCGCTTTTTCATATCTTCCTTTCCGGCTTTCCGACCGCCCGGATAACGAAATCTCCGGTCGCCGGATGAAAAATAACAGTCCGCCCATAATTTAAACCTGTATCTTCTGCCAAAATAGGAATCTTCATCTCCTGAAGCTTTTTCTTGCAAGCTTCGGCATTTCTTTCCCCGATCCGGACCATGTCCGACTTGCTCTGGAAAGAAAACATCTGTGCGCCGCCGGCTATCTTAGCCACAAGACGGTTCCTGGAGCCCCCCCGCGCCACGATCTGCCTGACCAATTCGACAATACCTGTATCGGCAAACTTAGGAATATTGGAGTTATTCTTAATTGCCTGGCTGTCCGGCAGCATAACATGAGCCAAGCCGCCGATTCCAGTGTGCGGATCGCGGATTGCAACACCGACACAGGAACCCAGTCCCTGGGTAGTAATCGTGTCAGGCGCGACACAAATCTTTAAATCAGCCATTCCGACCTTTATCATTTCACTCATTCATTCAGCTCCCTCTTATTTGTATTTAATTAAAAGCTTATCCCCAGGGATGCTAGAATTTTGCTGTACGAGTCTAAATCAGGAAGTAAAATAAAATATCCTTCTAAACTCTTTTCATCAATAAACTGCGTCTGGATCAGCAAAATGTGATCGCCGATCGTTCCGAACTGGATGGCCGGGATGCTTAAGATGGCACCCGCCATGTCTACTGCCAGATCCGGTACCGACGGATAGATCCGCAGGTTGGTCAGACTGGACAGGGAGTTGAGGTATGAACCGGCGATAATATTGCCGACTTCTTTCAGGGCAGATAACTCCATTTCCGTAAAATCCAAAGAATTCTCATCGCCCATCCCCGGCATCAACTTCGTGATCAGATGCTTGGCGGCCTCCTGCTGTAGCAGGAACATGATACTGCCGGTGATATCGCCTTCGACAGCTAGGCAGATGCCCGCCATTATCTGCTCTTCTCCCCCCATCATGCTGCCCACTTCCTGAAACTCCAGTAACTTGACTTGCGGTACTGCCATATCAACTTTACTTCCTATCATCTGAGCCAGTGCCGTTGTGGCATTACCGGCTCCGATGTTGCCGATTTCTTTCAGTACGTCATAATATTCATTTGACATAGTTTCCAAACTAAGGTCGTTCATGACTGCGCTTCTCCTTATATATCATTCCACACGAAGAACGGCAATAGCCGTTCCCGCCGACGAGAGTTAGAAACTGTGAGGCCCGGTATCTTAAGAACCTTACAGTTTCTTCTTCTGGTCTTACACTTCTCTTTCCACGATGACCGAGTTCAAATCCAATAAGGATATGAGGCCGCCGTCATACTTGCCGATGCCTACTATATAATTGACCCGTTCATCCTTACCGTCATAAGACACCTTTTCGATCTGTTCATTCTGCAAGGTCACCACTTCTTTGACCTGATCTACGACAATGCCGATCATGCCGTGTACTTCCAGCTTTAGGATAATGATCCTAGTATCCTTCGTGATTTCATCTTCCGGCAGGTCCATCTTCAGGCGGATGCTCATCACCGGTATTACCTCACCGCGCAGGTTGATGACACCTTTCAGGTACTCGGGAACCTTGGGAACCCTAGTAATATGCTGCATCCTTACAATATTGTCAATATATTTGATATCAACGCCGTACTGCTCTTCCCCTAGCTGTATCACAATAAACTGGGTGGTTTCGTGGATAAGGTTTAATTCTTCCATTCTGTCGTCCTCCTTTTCTTAAATGAGTGCATTTGCATCCAGTATCAGCGCTACTTCGCCGTCACCCAAAATGGTTGCGCCGCTGATAAACTTGCATTTGCTGATATATTTGCCTAAGGACTTGATAACGATTTCCTGCTGTCCCATCAACTCATCTACAATGAGGCCGGCCATTTTGTCACCCTTTTTAACGATGACTACTACCATATCTTCATTATGCGCTTTTTTGCTTTCAATATCAAGCACTTCGCTCATACGGATAATCGGAATTACCGTGCCGCGCAGGTTGATCACTTCTTTGGCCTGGACGAACTTGATATCCTCTGAAGTAATGTCTTCAATGGTCTGGATGCTTCCCAGGGAAATAGCGTATTTCTCGCCGCCCACAGTAACCATCAGCGCCTGGATAATCGCCAATGTCAGCGGCAGACGGATCGTCCAAGTGCTGCCTTCGCCTCTCCGGCTCTTTACTTCCACTTCACCGCTCAGCGCTTCGATCTTGGACTTGACCACGTCCAAGCCGACGCCCCGTCCCGATACATCGGAAACCTTAGCGGCGGTAGAAAAGCCGGCATGGAACAACAGATCAATGATGTCTTTCTCGGTCATGTTGTCGCCCTGGTCAGCAGTGATGATACCTCTTTCAACCGCCCTCTTCTTCACGGCTTCGGCATCGACGCCGGCACCGTCGTCACGCACTTCGATCACGACATTGTTGCCGTCCTGGAAGGCATCTAGGAAAATGGAGCCGATTTCCGACTTGCCGGAACGAATCCGGTCGGCGGTTTCTTCCAGCCCATGGTCGGCGGCATTGCGCAGCAGATGCATCAACGGATCGCCGATCTCATCCACCACGGTACGGTCCAGCTCAGTTTCTTCACCGGACATGTATAACTCGATCTTCTTATTTAGCTTTTTGGATAGGTCACGGATCATCCGCGGGAATTTATTTACTACGCTCTCAATGGGAACCATTCGCACCTTCATAACCGATTCGTGCAGGTTGGTCGTTACGCTCTCCAGATACTCAATCTGCTCATTGACGCCGTTGCGCGCATTAGTTTCTTCGCTGCTGGACGCTGATACCAGTGAATTCTTGGCAATGATCAGCTCGCTGACCAGATTCATCAGGACGTCTAGTTTTTCAATATCGACACGGACGGTACGGTTGACCACCGGCTTGGAAGACTTCCTTTCATTCTGCGCGGCTGAGCCCTGACTGCTTTTCTGGCTGACATTGTCCAAGGCCAGCACCGTATCGCTGATCTGCTGATCGTTCTCTTCCTCTTCCATATCTTCGGCAGCCGAAGCGTCAATATCCATAATCCCGCCGCTTACCTTCTCTATTTCCGACACATTCTCCGCTGCCGCTATGACTTTATCCAGCGGATATTCCGAGATGACGACAATACTGAAAGTCTGGTCGAATTTCTCATCTTCAATATCCTGAGTAGGAGGCTGTGATACGACGATTTCACCTAGGTCTTCAATAGCCTTGAAGACCAAAAATGCTCTGGCCGCCTTCAGCAGGCAGGTTTCCTGCACTTTAACCGTGAGGCCGTATACATTACTGCCTTGTTTCTTAGCGGTCGCCAATACTCTGCTTTCTGATTCTCCTAAATTAATATCCATCCACTTCTCCTGCTTCTCGGCTTCTGGAGCGGCCTCCTTGGCTGACGCCCGCTTGCCGGTTGTAGGTGCCTCTGCCTCATCCGGCTTGTTGGCCAGAATATCCTGCAGCTGCTTGATTAAATGTTCATTATCATTGTTTCCTTCATCCGCATTCTTTTGGATATTGTCAAGATATTCTTCTAAGGCATCCAGACTCTGAAACAGGACGTCAATCAAATTACTCTTTACTTTGAGCGTACCGCTGCGGACCTCGGTAAAAGCGCTTTCCATTTCATGAGTAAGAGCCTGCATTCTCTTATATCCCATCGTCCCGGCCATGCCTTTTAAGGAGTGCGCGGCACGGAAAATCTCATTAATGGTATCCATATCCTCCGGCTCCTGTTCAAGATTGAGGATCTGGGTATTCAGGCTCTGTAAATGTTCCTTCGTTTCATCAAGAAAAATCTCTAAATATTGACTTACATCCATTTCATTTTTGCCTCACTTTCATTGTTATTTTCATTCGCAATCAGGGTAAGGGTCAGTTCCTTGTCGACAATCCCTGCTTTTACGGCACTTCGGGGCATGCCATAAACGGCACATGATTCCGCGTTCTGTGCAATGACATAAACCTTCTTGCGGCGGATCAGGCTGCCGATACCTTTGGTTCCGTCGGCTCCCATTCCAGTCAGTAACACACAGATCACCTCATCATACATACAGTCCTCCAGAGACTCATACATATAATTGGCACAGGGCTTGACTCCTTCCCGATGCTCTTCGTCACTGTACTTAATGACATGCCTGGCGCCTTGTCTCCTTACATTCATATGGACGCCGCCTCTTGCCAGATAAACATGGTTCGCTATTACTTCTTCTCCGTCTTTTGCTTCCACCACCTTAAGCTCGCTGATGGAATCAAGTCGGTCAGCTAAGGTTGCCGTAAATCCCGCCGGCATATGCTGAACGATGAGTACCGGAACACCCAAATCGTTAGGAAGTGAAGAAATTAATGTCTGAAGCGCCCGCGGGCCGCCAGTTGAGCTTGCAATCGCAACCAGCTTCTTAACATCTTCTTTCATGTTACCTTCTTTCATGTTGGTGATTTGCATTCCTGAATATGAGTATAACACAGGCTCTTCTTCACATAAGTGCACAGTCACCTTTAGCCAATATTTGTATAAAACCCATAAAATTTTCGGTTTCATACAAATTAATTTCTATCTATATTTACTAGTTTATTCGTTTAATTACTAGTATCCTCGTTCACGCTTACGATTTTTTCTTTCCTCTTCAAAAATAAAGCGGATGATTTCTTCCCTTTCTTCCGTATCAATATCAATATATTGGACGCGGTGCTCGAACACACCGGGACGGTTTTCCAGTTCCCGGACGCTCAAGACCTTGCCGATCAGATTATATTCTTTATTCTTTCCATCAATGACCAGATGATACCGGCAGTTGATCAAAACATCCGGTTCATAAGAATAATTAGAGACAAACCGCAACCCTCCGCCGCTGATATCCACTACCACGCTGCGCTGCAGCGGCATACCGGGAATCAGCTCAAGGACGCGGTGATCCAAGGACGCGATTTCTTCCTGTTCCAAGGGACGGGAATTCATTTCCAAGGCGCAGCTGAAACGGTAATACTCCCGCCTCTGGAATTTACGAAGGTTGCTGGTCAGCTCGATCAGCAGAAGGTACACGGAATTATCTTTATAGCGATCGATGATCTTGCCAAAACACTGGTACAGACCCTGACTCGTATAAAAATAAAAATCATATTCCACATCGACCGGAAGCAGGATAATCTTGGTCTTTTCCATCGGCATGATAATTTCCATCTGGTCTTCGGAAACGATTTCATAAACCTGGCTCTGGTAAGCTTTCTTCTTTTCTTCCGGACTGGCTGTCTTGAGCTTTTCCACGGCCTGGATCTCCAGCCGGCTTCCCGGCTGAACGTACTTGGATAACATAAATTCACACACCTCCCATAAGTGAAACACATCCGACACAGCCCTTTTATCAATACCAGAGGACAAAATGCCGGATGCATAGTATTCGCATCACATGTTCATACCAATCCCCGCGCACTTCACAGGCCGTGCCTGTAAAACTGCCTAATTAAAATTAAAATTATTTATGGCCTGTTAACTCCCTGCTTTCTTCCCGGTCACAATATGGGAAAAAAAGGCGGCCATGCCACGTTTTTTAAGGCTGACATTTTCTTCTTTATTCATCAGTCTGGCGGCAATCATCTCAAATGCCTGCGTAGATCTGGCGGACGGCGACTGGAGCGAAACCGGCATCTGCTGCATGACGGCCTTGCTGAGCTGCTGGTCCTGAGGTACTGCTCCCAGATAAATGATCGGCAGCTTCAGATATCGTGAAACTACGGCATTGAGTTTATTAAACAACGTCTGGCCTTCATTCTGGCTTTCCACACGGTTGGCAATCACCTTGATCTGCGACGCTTCGGCAAAAAAACGGGGATGCCGGTTAAGAGCCTTTAAAAGCGAATATGAATCGGTGATGGATGTCGGCTCCGGTGTCGTAACCAGTAAAATCTCGCCGCTTGCCACCAGGAACTCCAATACGGCCTCGGATATCCCGGCTCCGGTGTCTACGATGACAACATCCGCAATCGCATCCAGCTCGGCTAGGTTCTTGATAATGTAGATCAGATATTCACGGCTTAAATTCGACAATCCGGCTATACCGGAACCGCCCGAGATAAAGCCCACCTCCATCGGACCCCAGGTAATGATTTCCTTAATACTTTTTCCTTGGTAAATTAAATCACTTAAATTATGCTTGGGAACTGCCCCGAACATAATTTCTATATTAGCCAATCCAAAATCGGCATCCAGAATAATGACCCGCTGTCCCATTTTGCGGAACTGGATCGCTAGGTTGATCGCCGTATTGGACTTACCTACGCCGCCTTTGCCGCTAGTTACGGTGATTACTCTAGCCAGCGGCCGCTGCGGCGCGCCGCTGGCTTTGATAATATTCCTCAACTGTTCTGCCTGATCCATTTAGCTCCCATCCATGCGCTGACTAGCACATTCCTATCGTCAGCCGGGAAAGATGTTTTCACGCCTTGGCAACTCCTGTCTCGCTGCTCTTGACAGCGGTCAGGTTTTGACCGCTTTGGCCGCTACTTCCTGCCCCCCAGCAATTGTTTCACTGTCTTCTGCGGATTAAACTCTTCAATATCATCCGGCACGTTCTGGCCGCACGTCATATAAGACAACGGCGCCCCGGTATATAATTTCAGATTCAATAAGTTTCCTAAAGTAGTCGTCTCATCCAGCTTGGTAAAAATCAGCTTATAATCGGTCATTTCCGAATATGTATCGGCTATGCTTACCAGATCCCGATACTTCGTAGTCGCGCTTAACACCAAAAAAACCTCTTTTTCCACCAGACCGTCCACCGAATGGATAAAGTTGTTCATATTTTCCCGCTGCGTTTCGTTTTGATGAGAATGTCCGGCCGTATCGACAAGCACAAAATCATAGTCCTTGAAATCGACCATGGCCTGTTCAATCTCTTCTTTAGTATAAATGACCCGGAAGGGCACTTCCAGGATATTGGCATAGGTACGCAGCTGCTCCGCTGCGGCAATCCGGTAGGTATCGGCCGTCAGGAGGGCAACCTTCTTACGTTCTTCCACGCTGAACCTAGATGCAATCTTGGCAATCGTCGTGGTTTTCCCGACTCCGGTAGGCCCGATAAAAAAAACTACTTTTGGGCCGTTACCGGCCGGCCGGACAACCTCCGGCTTGCCAAATTTCAGTATCATCTTCTGGTAAATATTGGACAACGCATAATCAAAAGGCATATTGGGCTTGTTGTTTTTCTCAAGTTCATCAATGATCTGGTTGGCGTATTTTTCATTTACCTCGTTATCAAGCATCGTATTATAAAGCAGGCGCATAAAAACGTACATTTCTTTCTGTTCTTCTTTTTCATCCGGATCGTTTTTTTCCTCTTCTGGTTTCTGAAGCTGCTGCTCCAGCAAGGAATGTAGGCTGTCAAGCTTTTCCTCCAGGGCGCCGTTCACTGTCTTGCCCTGATCCGCCATCTGAAAATTCTGCTGCTTATTATGCATCTGGTTCTGCTGCTGACTCTGCTGTTGCTGGCCGCTCATCTGAGTTAGGCCTTGCTGCTTAAGATTAAGCATAGGATCACTCGGTATCTTATCATCCACCAGCAAATCCAGTTTGCTCGTAGCAGTTGCCGGTTTGGCTGCTGCTTGGGGAATTGCCTTCTCTTCTTTGCGGATATTTCCGTTGCCGTAACGCTCATTTTCATCTTCTAAAGCAACGGTAACCTCTACAATCTGCGGGCTTAAGAAACTGAGCACGCCCTTTTTCTTCACGTTGCGGACATTCATTATGACAACATTATTGCCCAGCTCTTTTTTAGCAGTGTCAACAGCCTCCGCTTCCGTTTTCCCTTGAAATTTCTTAATGATCATGCTGTCACCATCCCGACAGACTGCAGTTCTACATTACTGTCGATTTCATTATAAGATACTACGATGAGATCCTTAAAATAATCCTCGGTCAGACGCTTAAAATACATTCTCACGATCGGAGAGGTAATCACGATTGGATTCTTGCCTAGGTTCTCCAGTTTCTTCACTTCATTGCCGACAGAACTCATCAGTGTTTTCGTCGTTTCCGGATCGAGGGTCAGGTAAGCCCCCTGCTCAGTCTGCTTCACGTTGGACATGATTTCCTGTTCCATCTTAGGATCCAGGGTCACGACGCTGGTCGTTTCGTTAGACGGGAAAAACTTATTAGAAATCGCCCTTTTTAAGCTTTGCCGCACATATTCCGTCAAAATATCGGTATCTCTTGTGGTCGGGGCATAATCCGCCATAGTCTCAAAGATGGTCAGCAGATCCCGGATAGAAATCCCTTCCTTAAGCAGGTTCTGCAGCACCTTCTGGACTTCGCCCAGTCCCAGCAGCTTGGGTACCAGTTCTTCGACCAAGGAAGGATGTGATTCTTTCAGGTTGTTCACAAGATTCTGGACATCCTGTCTGGTCAGCAGCTCCGCGATATACTGACGGATCAGCTCAGTCAAATGGGTTGCGATGATGGACGGCGGGTCAACCACCGTATAGCCCATGCTCTCCGCCCGTTCTCTCTGTCCTTCGGTGATCCAGATGGCCGGCAGATGGAAGGAAGGCTCAAAAGTCGGAATCCCAGTAATCTCCTCTTCCACATAGCCCGGATTCATCGCCATATAATGGTCAAACAGGATCTCCCCTTCGCTGACCTGAATACCTTTTATCTTAATAATATATTGATTAGGATTTAACTGTATGTTATCACGGAGCCGGATAATCGGAACAACTGTACCCAGTTCCAGCGCAATCTGCCTCCTGATCATGACCACGCGGTCAAGCAGGTCGCCGCCCTGATTGACGTCAGCCAGCGGAATAATACCATAACCGAACTCCAGCTCCACCGGATCCACCTGTAGCAAGCTGGTAACATTTTCCGGCTGCCTGATCTCTTCCGCCGAAGCTTCCTCAACATCCACTTCCGCTTCAATCTTAGCCGTTTCAATGGTACCGGCAATCACCCGTCCTGAGACGATGAAGACCAGTCCCATAGCCAAGAAGATCATATCCGGTAACGGGGTCAGGATACCCATAGCCATAATTACTGCCCCTACCATATAAAGAACCTTCGGCACTCCGAAAAGCTGACCGATCAGCGCCGAACCGAAATCGGCATCTTTGGAGCCTTTCGTTACCAGGATACCGGTAGACAGGGAAATCAGCAGCGATGGTATCTGGCTGACAAGGCCGTCGCCGATGGTCAGGATGACGTAGTGATCCAAAGCCGCATTGATGTCCATGCCGCTCCGGAGCACACCCATGGCAATACCGCCGACAACATTGATCACCGTAACGAGAAGTCCCATTACGGCATCTCCCTTGACATATTTGACCGCACCGTCCATGGAGCCGAAGAAACTGGCTTCTTCCTGGATCTTGTCACGGCGTCTCTTCGCTTCTGCATCGGTGATGGCGCCGGTGTTCAGATCCGCGTCAATAGCCATCTGTTTACCGGGCATGGCATCTAAGGTGAACCTTGCCGTTACCTCAGCCACCCGCTCGGAACCTTTATTGATAACCAGAAACTGGATGATAATCAAGATAATAAAAACAATCGTGCCGATAATTATGTCATCGCCGCCGACGAACCGGCCGAATACTTCCACGACATCACCGGCGTCACCAAGGCCTAGGAGGTTCTTGGTCGTAGAAACATTGAGGGAAATCCGGAAAATAGTCGTAAACAGCAAGATGGTCGGGTAGTAACCCATATCCAAGACTTCCTTTGAGAACATACAGCCAAACATAATGGCAAAGGCTAACGATATATTAAAGGCTAGGAGAATATCCAGCAGCCAGTTGGGAATATTTATGATAAACATGAGGAAAGCGGCAACAAGATATAATGCGACAAAAAGATCTGCTCTCTTCATTGACTTTTCCTCCTTTCAGTATTGTTGGCAATGTCTGCAGTAGTATTATTTTATCACACTTTGTCGGAGAATTCTACAATGTGAATGTACTTTTGTAACAAGTGCTGTTTTGCGGTTTTTCACTGGATATAGTATAACATATTTTATTCAATACTGCATGTAGTATTTTTTGTCATTTTTGTTTTTTTCTTGCTGTTCTGGGCTGCGGAGTCGGTGGCAAGTGTTCTGGTGTTCTGGTGTTCTGGTGTTCTGGTGTACGGGGTCGGCGGCAATATGCACGAACGGGCGGCTGACTTTGGTTCATGTGTCCGCGATCTAAGTGCTCCTAAGTATCCCCCTATCGTTTTCGTAACTCCCGTAACCGTCAGCAAGCGCCCTCCATGGCGCGTGCTGACTTGTGCGGACATCCATGTCCGCCCATTCCTAGACGTTCCCATGGCGATACTAAGGAGCACTAAGACCGCTCCCAAAATCTCCAAAGTCAGCCGCCCGTTCGCACATATTGCCGAATCTACGTTGTGGTTATGACTGTTTTAATGCTTTAACTGTTTCAATGCTCTAACTGTTTTAATGCTTTAACTTTTTATATGGTTTGTCCGTTTATACTTGTCAGTTGGAGTACCGAATCGTCATATTGCCCAAGCATCATCTGCTCAGGTGACTTGCGGGAGGAAATTAGTGTATCTTAGCTTCTCACGTTAAGCAAGAATTAGCTATGGTCGGACACGGAGGTCCGACCAAGGCTTCACGCGCCATGGATGGCGCTTGAACGCCGGTAGCGGGAGCAGCCGACACTGGGGGTGAGAAGCTTAGATTCACTTATTTCCGGGAGCCGGAACCGGAGCAGATGATGCTTGGGCAATATGACGATGACCGAGCACCCATCCCCCCCCAAGTACGACAAAACATGACCAAGCAACCTACGCCCTCCCCTGAGCATGATAAACCATGGCCAGCACTTCCGCGACAGCCTGATATAGCTCGGGAGGTACGAAACCGCCGATTTCTACATTAGCATACAACATTCTTGCCAGCGGTTTATTTTCAATGATTTCGATATGATGCTCCTTGGCTATTTCTTTGATTTTGAGAGCCAGATAATCCTCCCCTTTGGCCAGCACTACCGGGGCTTCATATTTATCCGCATCGTACTTGATGGCTACGGCATAGTGCGTGGGGTTGGTGATTACGACATCGGCTTCCGGCAGCTGCTGCATCATGCGGCGCTGGGATGCCTGCATCATGCGGCGCCTTATCTGTCCTTTTACCTGCGGATCACCTTCCTGATTCTTGTATTCGTCTTTGACCTCCTGTTTGGTCATCTTCATGTCGTCGCTAAATTTCCATCTTTGGTAAGCATAGTCGGCGAAGGCGATGATCATGTAGATTATGGATATCCTGATTCCTAAGTCGGTTACCAGCTGGCCTACCAGTCCTATAGCCTGTTCGATACTGATGTCATAGAGCAGATAGAGCTGGTCTTCCTGATCCATCAGGAAGGAGTAAGATACATAGCCGATCAGTCCGATTATGGCGAGGGATTTGAGCAGCTCTACAAGGGAATTCTTGGAAAATATCTTGCCGAAGCCCTTGATGGGGTTTAGCTTGCTGAATTTGGGCTGCAGCGGTTTGCCAGAGATTTTCCATTTTACTTGGACGATATCGCATAGGAAGGCTACGACGAAGGCGATCAGCATGATGGGTGCCACCATTATGATCAGCTGTAACATGGTGTCGAAAACCATGTCGCGGATAGTGAGTACTGGGACTTGTCCGTCGTATAGTTTGATGGCGTCCGGCATCCGGCTGTAGATATTGTCGAATAAATTGCGCAGACTGTTTCCTACGGTGCCAATATAGAAACGGATGATCAGAAATAGCATCAGCAAACCAAAGGCATTGGCAATTTCTTTGCTTTTGGCAACCTGGCCTTCTTTTCTGGCATCTTCCAGCTTTTTGGCGGTCGCCGGTTCTGTCTTTTCACCACCTGGTCCGTCTTTGGCAAAAAACTGTAAATTATATTTCAGCATCATACCATGACCTCCACGAAAGAAACTACCATTCTTCTCATTTGCTGCATGATAAAATCGGCGGCACTGGGCATCATTCCTGTAGTAAGAAACAGAACGCCGAATCCTACTAGGATCTTGATCTGGATCCCGACCGCAAACATGTTGAGCTGCGGAGAAACTTTTGCCAGTATTCCTAAAATGGCGTTGACCAATATTGTTGTGACAAAAATTGGTAATGAAATACGAAATCCGATGATTATATAATCCCTTAAAAATTGTAACATAGTAGAAACGATTCCGTCCATCCTGAAAACTGCACCATTAATGGGAATTAATGTGAATGTGTCGGCCAGCGCTTGTAAAAGGAACTGGTACATGCCGCTGACCATGAGCATCAGCATAATAATATAGTTATAGTAAATGCCGGTAATGCTTGTCTGTTCTCTGGTGGTCGGATCAAAAAGCGAAGCCATGCTCAATCCGGTTTCCATATCGGCGATGTGGCCGGAAAAAGCTACGATACTGGTGCAGAGATTGGCACCGAAACCGATCAGGAAGCCGCAGACTACTTCCTTTAGGACGATGGCTACAAAACCGGTCAGGGTTGTGTATAGTATTTCACTGTGCGGAAATGCACCGTTTAGCAGGTAGGCAATAAATAAGCCCAGACCGATCTTCACTCGGTTGGGGGTATTGGTCATGCCGAAAAAAGGGGCAATATAGATGAAACTGGTGACCCTGACGAAGATGAATAAAAAGTATTCTAAATCAGCAAAAGTAAAGGATATATCTATCATTCTGCTTTTTTAGCTCCGTTCTTGTTTAAAGGTGAATCTCTAGCAAGCCTGCGCAGTGTGAGTATTGATGATAAATCAGGCTACATTCATTTTTTAGTTCATCGTTTATTTCTTGGAATACAAAATAATATTCATCTTGATCCCATTCGCTGCCATAGACTTCTTTACATTTTTCGAGTTCTGCCCTGCTGGGGAAAGAAATGTCACCAATAAAGATAGTCCCGGTTTTTTCTACATGATTAAGCAGTTCTCTGATAAAGCTTAGTTTTTTATTATCCGTCAAGTGATGAAGCGCGTAAGTGCTGACGATAAAGTCAAACTTGGTATTGTTTAATTCATTTGGCAATCCCTGGGAAAATCGGATTGGATTAATCTGGCATCGGGCATCCTGTTCCTTGCTATGTTAAGCATTTCGACGGAAAAGTCCAAACCTGTTATGGCGTTTCCTGCCTCGTATAATTTGGCTGAAAGCGTTCCTGTCCCTATGCCTATATCCAAAACCGTGGCGGGGGATTGAGCCATGACTTCTCCATATACCGCATTGATCAGTTTCCGGTAGCCGGCAAATGGGTAGCGATTATTTTCATCTGCTACTATCACATATTTATCATATCCGTCAGCCCATAGGTTGAACCCATGTTTATCCAATGTGTTGATTGTTTGTCACCTCGCGTTGATTTTGAGCGATATTTACCTGATATATGCATTAAAATCTCCCCATAGATCAACCATGAATCCGCTCATGTTATCCAACATCCATGTTCCTGCCACAATTAATGCCAGAAACTCTGCCAAGATCTTAGGTACAAACGTCAAGGTCTGTTCCTGTATTGACGTCACTGTCTGAAAAATACTGATGGCCAAACCGACTATCAAGGATACAATTAATACTGGTGCCGATGTCGTAATTACCAAGTAAATTGCCCGGCCTGCTATCGCTGTTGCATCTCCAACTGACATATTTTGATGCTCCTTCCTAGATATTTTTAGAGGAAATCAGATAATAGTTATTATTACTTACAGTTAATGGTTGCTATTACATATAGGTTGATACTAGCTCGCCGATAATAAGGTTCCAACCATCCGCAAGTACAAACAGCAGGATCTTGAACGGCATGGAAATCGTCGTAGGCGGAAGCATCATCATACCCATGCTCATCAGCGTGGAAGCTACGACCATGTCAATCACGATAAAAGGAATATAGATTACAAATCCTATGATGAATGCGGAACGCAGCTCACTGACAACAAAGCTAGGGATCAGGACCGAATTGGGTATTTCTTCCAAGGCACCCGACCATTCTGTGCCGCTGATTTCCATAAAAAGGCTGACATCTTTGATTTCGGCATGTCCATACATAAAATTACGCAATGGTTCCATTGCCCTGGCAAAAAACTCATCCTGATTTATTTCGCCTGCTTCAAAGGGGATGACCGCCTGCTCATTTATCTGTGTAATGGCCGGCTGCATGATGAAAAAGGTTAAAAATAAAGCCAGCCCAAGCAATACTTGATTGGGCGGTGCCGTCTGGGTATTAAGTGCTGCCCTCGTGAAATGAAGGACGATGATAATCCTCGTAAATGAGGTCAGCAAGATCAGCAGTATCGGTGCCAGCGATATTAAGGTCAGGGTAATCAGGATGCGCAGAGCACCGTTTAACTGACCGTTTCCGTTATCATAAGTCACTGTCACAGTATTGGCAATATTTAATTCCTGTAAATCCTCTTCTGATTCTGCCGTCCCCGGAGGATTGATTACGGTTCTGTCTTCGGTAGTTCCGGGATCGACGTCCTCCAGACCCGCCGCAAGCAGTCCCCATGAAGGACCGATACAGAATATGCCTACTAGGAACAGCAGGCACATAATCTTATTCGCAACGGCAAAAAATCTGTGACAGTTTTTCAATTTTTTCGCCTTCTTTTTGTTATTAATAGTCTAAATATTCTTATTACAATTACTATTGTTTCTTATTATTATTACTTTATTATTATTATTACTTTATTATTATTACTTTATTATTACTTATTATGCTTTTATTACTTAATAATCCTTGTTTCTTGTTATCCTTGTTACTTATTATCCTTGTTACTTATTATTCTTGTTACTTATTATTCTTGTTTCTTATTATTCTTGTTTCTTATTTTTTCCAAGATGCTGGCAAAATCCGGCATGGGCATGCTGGTCCGTTCCGGCAGATGGATTTCATCTTGCGCCACTTCGCTTAAGAAGGTTACTTCATCCTTACCTACCGCAATAGCAAGATATTTGTCGCCGACCCGGATAATCTGGACGTATTTATTGACAGATATCCGGTACGTTTCGATTATTTCTATATTGGTGCCTAAAGATTTCCCTTTTTGGTAATTACTCATCCACCTTGTCGCAAAAAGGGTGATTGCCACCACAATTACAAATAGAATGACAATCGTCAGAAACTGCACGATTCCATTTACACCGCTATACCCTGTCAGCATCATGATATTGTTTTATCCTACTACTTTCTTTACTGCTTCTAACACGCGCTCGGCTTGGAAGGGCTTTACAATAAAGTCCTTGGCTCCGGCCTGGATCGATTCGATAACCATTGCCTGCTGCCCCATAGCGGAACACATGATAACCAGCGCGGCGGCATTGGCGGCTTTTATTTGCTTCAGGGCAGCAATACCATCCATTTCCGGCATGGTTATGTCCATAAGAACCAAATCCGGTTGCAATTCGTTGTACTTTTCAATTGCCTTCAGTCCGTTTTCTGCTTCTCCTGCAACATTATACCCATTTTTCGTGAGAATATCCTTGATCATCATTCTCATAAATGCTGCATCGTCAACAATTAAAATATTTTTCGCCATGTTTCTTCTCCTAACTATTTATTTTATAATTTCCGTTACACGAACACCAAAGCTTTCTTCAATGACTACTACTTCGCCTTTTGCTACAAACTTACCGTTTACCAAAACATCTATAGGCTCACCGGCGATCTTATCCAGTTCGATGATCGTACCCGGTGCAAAATCAAGAATATCTGATATGGATTTCACACACCTGCCCAGTTCCACCGTTACTTCCAAGGGAACATCCATGATCAGCCCGATATTTTCCTGTCCGGTCATGGCGCTGAAATCGGTGGTAAAGCTCTGGAACTGCGCCGGCTGTATGTTCATAGGCTGCATCTGCGGCTGCCCCATAGGCATCGGCATCCCCATCTGACCCATGGGCATCTGACCCATCTGCGGCTGCCCCATGGGCATCGGCATCCCCATCTGCCCCATAGGCATCTGACCCATAGGTGGCTGCCCCATGGGCATCGGCATCCCCATCTGCCCCATGGGCATCTGACCCATCTGCATTCCCATGTCCATCTGTGCCATTGCCATCTGTGACTGTGGCATGGCAGCGCTCATCGGCATACCGGCGCCCATGTCGGGAACCGGCGGGCTCGGACTTGGCGCAGGTGTCGGCGGAGGCGGCGGGCTGCTGGCCGGGGTTCCGGTCTGGGTACTCATGAAGGTGTCAAACAAAGTCCTAGCAAAATCGACCGGGTACAGCTGCATGATGACACTGTCTACCAAGTCGCCGATCTGCATCTTAAAAGCTATTTTTACAAAGGTTCCGCCCAGAAATTCGGCGATGTCGCTCCCGTTCACAAACTCCATCATATCTACCAAGCTGGCATCGGGCGGGCTGATGTCGATAACCTTATCAAGCATGGTGGAAAGCGAGGTGGCAGCAGCGCCCATCATCTGGTTCATGGCTTCTGAAATCGCGCTTAAGTGCAGCTCTCCCAGTTCGTCGCTGACATTGCTTCCGTCTCCCCCCATCATCAGATCGGTGATGACCTTGACATCCGCTTCTTTCATGACCATGATGTTGGAACCGTCTAGGCCGCTCGTATATTTTATCTGGATAAAAACACAGGGCTTTTCATATTCTGCTATTACACTGCTCCAGGTAGCCAGGGTGACTTGCGGAGTGGTGATATTTACCTTTCGGTTGACTAACGCATAGAGGGTGGTTGCCGAGGATCCCATACTAATATTGGCTATTTCACCGATGGCATCCCTTTCATCGACCGACAGCATACTTTCGTCAATTTCCGTTGAGTCAGCTGCCGCCGGCGCATCATCCGAAAGACTTACGCCGCTTAACAGGGCATTAATTTCGTCTTGAGATAACATTCCGTCCATTACTTAACCTTCTCCTCCCTCAATACTGACGTGACCCTTACGGCATAGCTGTCTTTACTTGATCCCGGCAGTGCGGTAAATTTCTCGATATTACCCACATACACGCTTAATTCCGAATCCACCTTGGAATCCAGCCGGATGATATCGCCTAGCTGTAGATTCAGGAAATCATTCACCGATACGCTGCTTTTTCCCAAAACGGCTTTGACGGGGACATTGACCCGTTTGAGCAGGGCTTCGATATAATCCTCATAGTCATCGTCCGCCCCTTCCTTCATCGTTGAAAACCAGAACTTGGTATTCAGCTTATCCATTATGGTTTCCAGTGTAAAATAGGGCAGACAGATATTCATCAGTCCTTCGACATCGCCAATCTTGATGTTCATGGTAACGATGGCAATCATGTCGTTGGGCGATATTACTTGGACAAACTGGGGATTGGTTTCGATCCTTTCCATCATCGGATTAATATCAACTACATTTCGCCAAGGATCCCTCATCAGCTGCATACAGATGATCATAAGCTTCTCGATAATAGTCATTTCGATCTCGGAAAAATCCCTGAGCTTCTCCAGAGGCAAGCCCTGACCCCCCAGCATTCTGTCTATCATAGCATAACCTATATTGGAGGCAAGTTCAATAATAACATTGCCGACCAAGGGCTGAAAGTTAATAATTCCCAGAATGACCGGATTGGACAAGGCATTGGTAAATTCAGAAAAAGCCACCGTCTCGGAGCTTACCACACTGACCTGAATGTTTTTCCGCAGGTAAACCGGAAGATTCGTTGAGATCAAGCGCCCATAATGCTCATATATGATTTCCAATGTGCGCAGATGCTCTTTGGAAAATTTAGCCGGCCGCTTGAAGTCATAATTCTTAGCCTGCTTCGCTGAATCCTCCTGCATCCGTTCCACGTCCAGCTCGCCGGTACTTAAAGCTGCCAGCAAACTGTCAATCTCGTTTTGAGACAGTACCTCGCCCACGAAATCACCTCCCTGCCTGCACCGTGGTGCCTTATCCGGGTTATGAGTACTTAATGTCCCTAAACGATATGTCGTATACGATCTCGGAATTGAGCCGGTCGCGTAGCTGCGCCACGATCTCTGACTTGATCTGCGTCAAGGTATCCCGCTCCTCCGACAGTACATCACTCTTGGTATAGCGACCGAAAACACTAATGATCTCATCCTGTATAATAGCCACATATTGGGTCAGGTCGCCTTCGCCGAAGTCTTTGTAATCCTCATGCTTGCTGTTAAGCTGTAAAGACGCTTGGATAATGATATAACTTGTCGGACTTGTCGTGCCGTCGGCAGCGGGCGGTTCGGCTTTTAACGGTATCGTCATCGGCTCTGTGATATTATAAGGCACCTGATCCGTAACCGGAACATCTTCTGCCTCTGCCGCCTCCGTAGCCGGAGTACCGCCTTTCGCCATATCCATGGCATAGGCTATGTCCGAGACAACCATCCATGTCTTCTGCGCCGCGCCAGTAAAGCTGAACATCATAAAACAGGTAAGGAACAGGTTTACGATCAGTAGCGCCAGTATGATGATGGAGACTAAATTCTTCTTCATCTATATATATCCTCCTAATAGGAACTTAATGAGTTATAAATCTTGATTTCGACCCTGCGGTTCTTCGCCCGGCCTTCTTCCGTCTCATTGGACGCAATCGGGATATATTCGCCGCGCCCGGCAGGTATCACCCGCCGCGGGTCTAAAGCAGCATTGTTGATCAGATAGACAAACACCGAATAGGCGCGGCCGCTGCTCAGTTCAACATTATTAGAATATTTTGCACCGGCCATCGGCACATTATCCGTATGACCTTCGATCTGAATCGTTCCTTCCGCGTAACGGTCAACGATGGCACCGACCTGATCCAGTAAAGCCATGGCGTCTATTTTTAATTCTACGCTGCCGGAGTCAAACAACAGCGCGCCGCTTAAGGTCAGCTGAACATACTGCGCGGTAAATTCAATCTGCACTTCGTCGCCTAGGTTCTGCTCCTGCAAGGCTTCTTCTATTTTGCCGGCCAAGTCTTCCGATTCTTCCAGCTGCGCCTGTTCAACCTCGGCCTCGGCACTCTTAAGATCCTGCGGTATGGCTTCGCCTTCGTTGCTTAAGCCGGTGCTGTTGATATATTCAGCCAAGTCGTTTAACTGACTGGCTCCATTGCTGATCAATATCCCTTCGCCGATCGCCGTGGCACCCTGGGAAAAAATACTGACGGTGTTAGTCATTGATTGCACCATCGCTTCATACTTCGTAGCATCGACTTCCGACATGGAAAACAGTAGGACAAAGAAACAAAGGAGAAGATTCATCATATCCCCGAATGTCGCCATCCATGCCGGCGACCCCGGCGGCGGCGCTTCTTCTTTTTTCTTAGCCATCTGCCTCACCTCCGTCTTCTTCGGCCTGGACACGGTCACTCGGCGCCAGGAACGACTTCAGCTTTTCTTCTATTACGCGGGGATTTTCACCGGCCTGAATCGACAAAAGCCCCTCGATCATAATCTCCTTTACCATCATCTCGCCGTCATTCTGTGACTTTAATTTATTGGATACCGGCGCACAGATCCAGTTGGCCAGCAAAGAACCATATAGGGTTGTAATCAGTGCTACCGCCATCGCCGGTCCGATGGAATCCGGATCAGCCATATTGTAAAGCATATTGACCAGACCGATCAGGGTACCGATCATGCCCCAGGCCGGACCCATAGCCGCTACACTGTCCCAGAAACCGATCTTGCTCTTATGTCTTCCGTCGACACTCACCAGCTCGGTTTCCATAATCCCTCGCACCAGATCCGGATCGGTTCCGTCAACAATTAAAAGAATCCCCTTCTTTAAAAAGGGGTCGTCTAAATCCGCCGCCGCCTCTTCCAGTGAAAGCAAGCCTTCTTTACGGGCAACATTGGAAAGTTCAATGATTTTCTGAATAATCAGCTTGGTATCCAAGGTAGGAACCTTGAAAATCAGCGTAAAGCTCTTCAGTCCGGCCATAAAATCCGCCATGGTATTGGAAGCGAAAATACAGGCAAAAGAACCGCCAAAGGTAATCGCCGCAGAAGGTACATCTAGGAAATTGACTATTTGACCCAAACCGCCGCTCCCGCTCGTGGCAATGCCTATCAACATAAATATAAAACACGCGACCAAACCGATAATTGAAGCTATATCCACACGAACTCACCATTCTTACGTATATCAGCGATATTACTGCCGCCAAAGCTCATATATTAAAAATATGCGAGATTGCCCTTCAGCCTACGTAAAAATATCCTTTCTATACGATTTTACTAAATTTTTCACTTCTTGTCTACTTTCTTTTACAATAATTTTTCTCCCGGTAGTAAACGAAATGACGGTATCTGGCGTCTCTTCAACCAGTTCCATCAAGTCGGGATTGATCAGGACCTTGACCCCGTTTATTTTGGTAACCTCCACCATTCCTGTCTTCCTGCCTTTCTCCGAAACACGTTTTATGCTATATTGAGCCGCATTTACATCGTATTATATATAACCCGGGCCGATATCAAAACATAGGGAACTATTGGCTAGTTCCCTGTGTTTTACTGGTAAACAATGGTCACCGTTCCGATCATAGATAGCGTTTACCGCTGCCATTGTTTACCCTTTATATTATTAATTAAAATCAAACTAAATACAACCTTTATTTGCGTTATTAGTTTATTATTTACAATTATGCCAAAAGATTAACGTTTCAGATTAGTTAATTCCTCTAAAAGCGTATCGGACACGGTGATAATCCGGCTGTTGGCCTGGAAACCTCTCTGAGTGGTGATCATCTCCGTAAATTCGGACGAAAGGTCGACGTTACTCATTTCCAGTACGCCGGAGGTCATATAGCCGCCGCCTTCCTTGATGTCACTGCCGATGCCGTCAAACTCGCCCGAGTTCATGCTGGCCGAATAGAGGTTGTCGCCCTTTTTTTCCAGTCCGGAGGGATTGGCAAAGGAAGCCGTGGCAACCTGGCCCAGCAGGCGGCTCTGGCCGTTATCGTAATTGGCATAGATCTTACCGTCGTCCTGTACGATAACCTCGGTCATCTCGCCGATCTTACGGCCGGTCCCCAGCCCGGCATTGGCTCCTGTTCCGCCGGCCTCCGCACTCAGTGTAGATTTCGCGTCTTTATTGTTCATCAGGGTGGAGCCGAAGTTAATCGTGATGTTCCGGAAACTGGATAAGTCTTGCGGTCCGGCACCGAAGCCAAGCGTGATGTCGCCTTGGGTATTGCCGGCGATCCGGGCAAACTGGCCGGTCCCCGGGATATAGTCCAGAAGCGCGGCATTGGTTACCTCTTTCTCGGTAATGGTCATCATGCCGGTTCCGTCTATCGTAAAGGAACGGGCGCTTGCCAGTACTTCCGCCGGCATGCCGTAAAGGGCCGAAAGAGTGGCTATATCCAGCTCATCGCCGTCGGCATTAGTAAATACGATGTTCGCCGGATCCGAATCATCATATTCATAAGCGGAAGCCGTCGACAGCTCCGAACCATCGCTCATGGTGAGCTCGGTGATATCAGTGCCGTCCGGAAGCCGGGTGATAACCGGCGCGGTCGTCCCGGCCTTGGTTACCGACAGGTTCCCACCCGCATCCACGGAAACCGTGTCACCGGCGGCGACGTCGAGAGTGGCGCCGTATAGGGCCTGAAGATTGGCCACGCTCGGTGCACCTGCCGTTGTTCCCATTATATAATCGGTGCCGACGGCGGCGTCAGTCCAATTGGCAGTACCGTTGCTCAGGGTGATCGTAGTCGCACTGATGTTGTTGTTCAGCAGGTAGGCATTGTCGGTTTTAATGGTCTGCGTGCTGCCGAAAGAGATCTGCTGCAGCTTGGCCGCACCGATCGACTCGCCGGCGTCATCCAAGATGTCATCCAGCTGTACGTAGAACTGGCCGGCATCGCCGTCGATGACGTGCGCACTCAGCCTAGCGGTATAGGAATATCCCAGTTCGTCATAAAAGCCAAGGTTTATGAGCTTGCCGCCGGAAGACCTGATATCGGAATCATTTTTATCGGTGATACCGGTTACCGTAGCCAAGGTTGTAGCCTCCGCCTGATAATTCATAAATTCAGGAGCCATGACCTTAAGCGGAACCACGGTATCCTGTTTGATATCGCCGGTGGTCGGGTCGGTCACCCAGCCCATGACGTTATAGCCGGTACTGGTCATGGCCAGATTGCCCTCGCCGTCCACATAGAAGGAACCAGCCCTGGTAAAGAAGTTTTCCTGGCCGTTATTGACGATGAAAAATGAATCGCCGGTAATCGAAAGGTCAAAAGGGAGGTTGGTCGTCTGGGTCGCGCCCTGGCTGCTGATATTGGTGTTGATGGCTCCGACCTTGACGCCGAGACCGATCTGGCCGGCATTGGTACCGCCGACGCCGGTGGCGGCACTGGCACCGGAAGCTCTCTTGGTGGTCTGGTACATCAGTTCGTTAAAGGTAATTGACTGGGACTTATATGCAGTTGTATTAACGTTGGCGATGTTGTTACCGATAACATCCATCTTGGTCTGGTGGGTCTTAAGACCGGCTACACCAGAATATAATGATCTCATCATAATGAAATGACCTCCGCAGGTATTTGCCGTAGTCTGTTCCTTCTGTCAGTCAGGAACTTTTGCCTCCAAATGGTCCGGCTATATGATTACGGCTCCGTCTATATTGGTAAAAATATTTTCGTAGGCGTCTTGCTGATTCATGGCCGTCACTACCGTATTATTGGGTATGTTGACGATAAATGCCATCTGATCTACAATCACCAGTGATTCTTTGATTCCTTTTTCTCCGGCTTTCGCAGTGCCCTCGTTCAAACGTTCGATCTGACTGTCTGATAGGGTAATATTCCGATCTGCCAGGCGTCCTATTGCATGTTTGGAGAATCTGACCTCTTCATGATTCTTAGCCTGTCTGTTTAATATCTCCTGGAAGGACGTGCCGTCCGTCGTTTTGACCGCGGCTCCCGGTTTTGTTTGCGTGAGGTATTGGTCTTGTAACTGCTCAATGGAAAGGAATTGATTATTCTGTAGCTTCATCCGCTTCTCCTCCTTGAGATATATGCCTCCGGTATCAGACCGCTTCCCGCCATGTTATGCGGTTATTGCCGCTGCTGCTTCCTCCTTCAGGACTTCGATCTGCGCTGCCAGCTCGGTCAGTTTCTCTCTTAATGACTGGGGTATCAAGGCTTGCTGATCCTCCGTCATCTTACTGAACATGGTATTCAGCTCACTGACTTTTTCCTCGTCGTCTAAGGTAAGTTCATCGGCACTGGGCATATCTTCGACATCCTTTTTAAAGTTAAGGATCGCCATCCGGTCTACATATTCCTGAAGCTTGGGTATCAGTTCCGTAGGTATCATGGATTGCTGATATTTGGTCATGTTGTTAAAGCCTTCCCGCAGGTTCTCCACCACATCCGCATCGCTCAGGGTGAGATCGTCGACGCTTGGCATCGCTTCCATCGCATCCACAAAGGCTGTTGCCAGTTCCACGGCTGTCGAATACTGCGCACTCTTGGTGGCATAGATGTCGCTGGCGGAATAGAGGGCACCGTCTACGGATACCATGGCTTTATTGTTTTCATATACCACATATTCCACGACACCTTCAATCTCCTGGACCTCGCCGGTCGATAAGGTGGTTCTGATGACAACCTCCTGCCCTACATAGGATGACGCTCTAGAAAGCTCCATCGATGCGCTCATGTTCTGCATCTGCTCCAATTCGGAAAATGTCGCGTACTGGGAAATATATTCCGTATTTGAAGTGGGTTCCAGCGGATCCTGATACTTCATCTGGGCTACCAGAAGCTGCAGGAAGGCATCCTTATCCATGACATCGCCGGCCTTATTCGCACTGGAGGCTGATGCCGCGCTGGCGGTTTCCACTAATGAACCTTCTTTTATCGCCGCGCCTAATCCATCTACTAATGCCATACTGTACTCCTTTCTGTTTTGTGAATTGAATTGCTTGGTGACTTAAATTATGTTGTGATCTTAATTGATTTGTGACTTGAATTATGTTGTACTTTGAACTGTTCTGTTACTTGAACTGTTCTGTTACTTGAACTGTTCTGTTACTTGATCTGTTCTGTTACTTGATCTGTTTTATTGCTTTGGTGTTTTACGTGATGCCGGTCAGGCGGTAAAATCTACCGTGCCGCCGTTTTCCATCATGATCTCCGTCGCCAGCTGTTCGGCTTCGGTCATGTCATCGGGCAGTTCTTCGAGGTCAAGGCCGTTCAGATTGATCCGGCGGGCTCTTTTCCGGTCGGGCTGATAGCCTCCGTCGTTTCCTTCCCGTCCCTGCCAGAGATTGCTTTCAAATGACTGGCTCTGTACGTTGACTTCCACGGCTTCCACTTTGATGCCCTGATTCCGCATGTTTTCTTTCAGCTCCACGAGCTGGCTTTCCAGAGCCGCTTTCACGACGTCGTTCTGGGCGGTAAACTGGGCGGTGATAACGCCTTCTTTTGACGCAATCTGAACATTGATGGTTCCGAGACTGGCCGGGTGGAGCTGCATTTCCAGCTGAGTCATCTCCGGCTTAAGCTGTATCCTCATGACATCCATTATCTGTCTCATGATCTGCTCGGTATCCGGGACTTCCGCGACCGGTATGGCTTCCGTAAATACTTCGGTCGTCTGGCTACGGTTCTGTAGCAGCGTCTCCAGAAGGGAATTTCTTCCGGCCATTTCCTGTTCAGTGCTGTTCTCAGAGCCTTTTTGCTGGTTCCCGGTGCTCTGTTCCCCCGTGCTCTGGGCGGCGGCTGATTCCGTCGGTATCGCCGTAACCTCCTTTGTTGCTTGGAGATTGCCTTTCTCGTCCGCCTTGGCGGTGATTTCGGTTATCTCCCCGTTCTTTTCGATGACGATGGTAATTTCTTGGTCGCTTTCTCCGCCCTGCTCTGGTATCATATTGTCCTGAGCCGGTGCTGCTGCTGCATCCATTTCTTCTCCGGCAGTCAAGGTTCCTTCCTCAGGGACTTCCGCCGCTGCCGCTGCCGCCTGGTCGGCTGCCTGCTTAAGGGCTGCCTGTAAAGCTTCCGGGGGCAATCCGGTCTCTTCCTGCAACTGTCCGGCGATGGCGTCGATCTGATCTATCAGTTTGCTTACTGTCCCGTACAGCTGTTCATCTGTCACCAATGCCGAAGCGTCCTCGCCGCTGATCCCTAACAGCAGTGCCGTCAGGTTCTGCGGGTTAAGCAGGTCGGCCGGCATCAAGCCTAGGGCTTCCATGGCGGCTATCACTTCTTCTTCAGAGATATTCAGCTCTTCCGCTATGGCTGTAATCGCTTCCTTGCCGGCGGCTTCGGCTTCATTCAGGATATTTTCTTCCGCCGTACCGTCAATCTGTCCGTCCTGACTGTCAACCGCTTCGCCCGGCGGCTTTTCTTGCAGTTTTTCTTCCGCTGCTGCCGCTTCTTGCGGTTTAATCTCTCTGGCCGGCCGGGACTGCCTGGTGATGTTCGGGCTTTTATCGGCTGCCTCGGCATGATTCTCCGACATGCCTTCGGCGGCTTTGCTCATGGCTTGGCCGAACCCGCCGACATCACTCCCGGAAACGGCTGTGTTCCGCTGCCGTACAAAGTTCATGATCGGACTGTTAATTACCGCATTGCCATCTCTCACAGATGTGCTTGTCATTTCCATTCCTCCTTTCTTAAATTATCAAGGTCCAAAGGTGTGAAGGTAGTCTAAGGCGTCAAAGAACGCTGCCACAAAATAGCTAAGTCACGCCTCATGCATATATATCGGCAAAAACTTAGGATAACTTAAGACTCGGGATCCATAAGTTTTGTAATCATCGCGGCGATCTCGGGATCCATTGCCCCTAGTATCTGTCCCCGGCTGTCGGCGGCCATGATATCTAGGATCCGGGCCGCCAGATCCAGATTATCCGTCATCGCTTCAAAGATCGCCGCGGCTTCCTTCGGCTTCATCTCCGAATATGCCTGGGCATAATCCTGGACCTCCTGGGTTTCCTCCACCTGCTGGGTCACCTGTCGGTACAGGTACTCGGCGGTAGCAGGGTCAATCCCCTCGTAGTATTTCTGGTATTCTTCCGCGCCCGGCCCCTTTTCCGCATATACCACTTCTTCGTAAAACTCCGTCTTGATGCGCTGGAACTCTACCTGACGGTCTTCAAACTCTTTCAGCCGGCTGACTTCCGCCCTCAGCTGCTCCAGCTCTTCGGAACTGCCGGTCTCAGCCGACTGCGCACGCTCCAGCTCCAGTTCCAGTTCCTTGATATAGTCCACTGCTTCACGCAGGTTGTCGTAACCGCCGTAAGCTTCCTGTTCCGCTTCATCCACCACCAGCTCCGTGCCGGAAGGAAGGAGCTTATTGAGGATAGGTACATCCTTGAGGATCGGTGTCAGCACGCCCGAACCGAAGCCGCCGACATCCAGCTTGATCAGCAGGCATAAGATAGCGACCCATACAAGGACGATGACAAGGGTCACGAAAAAAACCGAAACATTGTTGGTATCCGAGTCGACATCCAGGGATTTTTCCTGCTTGGCAATCTCTTTGGCCCGTGCCTTGGCTTCTTTTTTCTGCTGCTTCTGATCGCTTTTAAGTTTCTTGCGCTCTTCGGCCAGTCTTTTCTGTTCGGCTATTTCATCAAAATCAGTCAGATCTTCCTTGGGCATTTCTTCACCTCTTTGTTATGGGGGCTATTTGGCTTTCCGGCCATGGACGTAACTGGTAAGTTCGTCTATTTCTTTTGATTCCCTGGCGTTTTCCTCGCGGATAAAGTCTTCGAAGGCCTTTTCGCGCAGGCGTTCATAAGTTTTGCGTTCCTGCATGGCATCCTGCAGACGGAGACGGGCTTCTTCCAGCATGTCTTCTGCCCTTTTGACCCAGACCTGCTGATTGGCAATGTATTCATCCATTTTCAGGATGGCCTCTTTGTTGTCCAGGATGTCTTGGACGTAGAGCTTGTCTTCCCGGAGATGCCGGCCTTCTTCTTCATAATGTTCTTTTCGCTGATACAGGGCGTCCAGCTTGGCTTCTTCTTCGTCAAGGCGGCGCCTGGCCTGGGCAAACTCCATCTTAGCCTGGTCTTCCAGCTTGGCTTTGATATTCAGGATACTCTGCATTCTATAGTTAAACCTTGCCATAGTCAGTGAAACAGTCCTTCCAGTAATTGAATGGTTTGTTCAAAATCGACTTTCTCGTCAACTTCCTGCATTAAAAAGGCATTAACCGCATCTATTTTTTCCACGGCATGGTCGATGTTCTTATTGCTGCCGGCTTTATAGGCACCGATGTTGATCAGGTCCTCGGCTTCCATATAGGTGGCCAGGACGTTCTTCAGCTTGCCGGCCAACTGCTTGTGCTCCCGGTCGGCGATCTGGGACATACAACGGGAAATGCTCTGCAAAACATCAATGGCCGGATAGTGGTTCCGATGGGCTATCTTGCGGCTTAACATGATGTGGCCGTCCAAGATGCTGCGGGCGGTGTCGGTAATCGGCTCATTAAAATCATCGCCGTCTACCAAGACGGTATAAAGCCCGGTGATGGAACCGACGGCAGAACATCCGGCCCGCTCCAGCAATTTGGGCATTTCCGAATATACGCTGGGAGGGTAGCCCCGGGACACCGGCGGTTCTCCGCTGGCCAGCCCGATCTCCCGCTGAGCCATAGAAAAACGGGTCAAGGAATCCATCATCAGAAGGACATCCTTGCCCTTGTCGCGAAAATATTCCGCTATCGCGGTTGCCGTCTTGGCGGCTTTATTTCTTTCTAGGGCCGGTTTGTCGGAAGTGGCGACGACAACGACCGATCGCCGCATTCCCTCAGGACCCAGGTCTCTTTCAATAAACTCGCGGACTTCCCGGCCGCGCTCGCCGATCAGAGCAATGACGTTGATATCCGCCTTGGTATTACGGGCGAACATGCCCATCAAAGTGGACTTGCCGACGCCCGAACCGGCAAAAATGCCGATCCGCTGGCCTTTTCCTACGGTCAGCAGGCCGTCTACCGCTTTGACACCTAAAGGCAGCACGTCGTCAATGATCTTGCGGCTCATCGGATCAGGCGGCGGCGCCTCAACGGAATACTTCGTGCCGGACGGCAACTGACCGTCAACCAGCCTTCCTAGGCCGTCAAGGGTCTGACCCAGTAAGCTGTCATCCACATGAACAGTCAGCGGTATACCGGTGTTTTCCACTAGGCTGCCCTTGCCGATACCCTCGACGACTTCATAAGGCATCAGCAGATTCTTGCCTTCGCGGAAGCCGACCACTTCTGCCATGACCGGGTTCCCGCTCTCGTTCTGCGGATAGATCATGCAGATATCTCCCAGCTTGGCATCCGGTCCCGCTGATTCAATGGTAAGACCGACTACATTGACCACTTTCCCTTTTAACCGGAAATAACTTTCTGCTAATGCCTGTTTATATTTTTCAAGATTGATAAATTTTTCTTTTAACATCCGACTCCCCTGGCCATCAGTATTATTCGGTACTATTTTTCAAAAGATAACAGCCTTAATTTCTGATTGAGTCCCGCCAGCTCGGTGCCGAGACTGATATCAAATACACCGCCGCCGGTTTCGATCATACATTCGCCGGGCAAAAGCGTAATATCATTGATAATCTCAACGACCGCCTTTCCCGCCGCGGCATTTTCCCTGATCTCTTCCTTATGGCCGCTGACATATTCATATTCCTCTTTGGAAACATGAATCAGAAATTGTTTGTTTTCCTCGCTCTTCCGCATCGTATTGGAAATCAGGTGGGAAACTATCGGACCGTACTCCTTCAGTTCCACATGAAAGATCTGTTCATAGATATCCGCCAGCAGGTCAATAAACTTTGGCTCCAGCTCATCCACCCGGCTGTCATATTCCATCTGTAGCTTCCGGCGGTCTTCCTGAAGCTTCGCCCGCAGCTTTTCAATCTCAGCCACGCCCTTTTCAAAGCCTTCGGCATAACCCTGGCCCCTGGCTTCTTCCGCGGCAACCCGCTTCATCACTTCGATATCCGCCTGGGCAGCTTCCTTCATGGCCTGAATCTCGGCTTCGGCTCTGGCCATCTCTTCTTCAGCTTGCCGCAGCAGTTCCTGCCGCAATTCTTCCTCCCCGGCGCTACCGGCCTTGATGATATTTTCTTCCTGATCCGCTAAAAGCCCCGCCACTTGTGCCGCCGCCAGCCCGCCGTTAAAATCATCCTGGAAGCTTTCCGGCTCTTCATCCGGAGACACCGGTGACGCTACACTCCGGCCGTCGTTCTTTTCCGCCAAGCGGCCGTCGGAATCAATTATCCTTTTATCGTCCGGATCGATGGTTACGAAATGGGATTTCAACAAATTAGACAATGATCTCGTCACCTCCGCCTCTGGAGATAACAATTTCCGAAGAGTCTTCCAGTTTTCTTATAATATTAACAATCTTCTGCTGCGCTTCTTCCACATCCTTCATCCGCACCGGTCCCATGAATTCCATGTCTTCTTTGATCATTACGGCAAGACGCTTGGACATATTGTTGAAGACAGCCGTCTGCACTTCTTCATTGGAACCTTTAAGCGCAATCGCTAAGTCATTATTGTCCACGTCACGCAAGACTCTCTGAATCGCCCTGTCATCCAGCAACAGGATATCCTCGAAGACAAACATCTTCTTCCTGATCTCGTCCGCCAGTTCCGGTTCTTCGATTTCCAAGGTCTCCATAATATGCTTTTCTGTTCCGCGATCCACGGTATTTAATATCTCGACCACGGCATCGACGCCGCCGATAATGCTGAAATCCTGATTAATCAACGATGCCAGCTTAGATTCGAGCACTCTTTCCACCTCTTTGATGACATCCGGACTGGTCCGGTCCATAACAGCAATACGTCTTGCCACATCGGACTGCCGATCCGGCGGCAGAGCCGATATGATCATCGCCGCCTGGCTGGGTGACAGATAAGAAAGAATCAACGCAATCGTCTGCGGATGCTCATCCTGAATAAAATTAAGGAGCTGTGAAGCATCGGCTTTCCGAACAAACTCAAAAGGCTTCACTTGAAGGGAGGCCGTCAGCTTGCCGATTACATCCATCGCCTTCTCCTGGCCCAGCGCCTTCTCCAGTAATTCCTTGGCATAACCGATACCGCCTTCGGCAATATAACGCTGCGCCAGACAGATCTGATAAAACTCATCTAGGATGCCTTCCTTTATCTGCGGGGTAATACTTCTGGTATTGGCAATTTCCAGCGTCAGTTCTTCGATTTCTTCTTCTTTCAGATGCTTAAATATCGCCGCCGACTTTTCCGGCCCCAAAGCAATCAGCAAAATAGCCGCTTTCTGGAGCCCGTTTATCCTGTCATCGGAACCTCTTGCCATAACACAACATTCCTTCCGTGGCGATGAAAGCCAAGCTTCATCGCAGTATAGCCATTCGGCTGTTATTATTCTAGTTGTGACACATCATTAATTGCAACCTGTCTGCACTAAGGTCTTGTCATGCCCACTCCTCATTCAGCCAGTTCCGCAACAAAGCGGCCGCCGCTTCCGGATTATCTTCGACAAATTTATCAATTAGCCTTTTGGCTTCACTGCCTTCATCAATATTAATATCTTCCAGCTCCACCTCGGGCTGTGACTGTAACAGGGACTCTACCGACAGCTCTTCTTCCTCGACCACCTCGCGGTTGCTCCTCATAACCTGAAGGACGATGAACCCGGCCATCAACAGACAGATGGCAACAATCGCAATGACAGCAATGTCCTGCCAGGCAATATTAAAGCCTTCGGCGTCAAAAAAGACATTTTCGCTCGTCGCCATGATAGAGATATTCTCTACGGCTATTCCGGTTGATTTGGCAACTATGTCGTAGATCCCTTCCGATACTTCAAGCGTTGTCGGATCGCGGTGGGCCACCTTATACTCTTCCCATGTCATGGTATCTAACAGCCCCTGCGCCTCAACATCTTCTTCCTGTATCATCACAAACTTCTTAGCGGTGACAGCAATCGAGGACTGCGCGTAATCAACCGCCCCCGGCGGGTTCTCCAGATTAACGATTCTTTCATTCCAAATAAGATCGGTCACCCGTTCCGACTCCGAAGATTCGCTTTCGGAAGTATCGAGATATTGGTAAGAATTCTCATCATCATTGGAATCGGTTCCCGGTATGCCGCCGACGCCGCTGGTGCTTGAACCGTCATAAACTTCTTCGTGGACGATGCCGCCCCCTTGTTCCTGGCCTTCCGGCGGCGAGTATTCATGGCTGGTCTCCGTCTGGCTGGAAAAGTTCAGAACTAGGTTGCTGGCCACTTCGATCTGATTATATTCGCTCGTGCCCAGCAGTACTTTCCGTACTGCATTGTGCAGCGATGTTTCATATTTGCTCTTGGCGCTTAACTGGGAATTAGCACTGCCTGCGGTGCTATATGTATCGTTCCCCGAATATAGCATATTACCCTGGGTATCCATGATGGTAATATTTTCCGCCGTTTTATTGCCCAGCCCGACGGCAATTGACCGGGCTAAAGAAGCCGCATTTTCTTCGGTAAAATCCGCTAACAGCTCTAAGATGACCGATGCCGATTTGTCCTTTTGCTCATCAAGCAGCCCATAGCCTTCTTCCGGAATATCAAGGACTACTTTGGCGGATTTAACGGCACTTAGTGACATGGTCATTTCGGTAATCTGTCCTTCCAAATACACTTTGTACAACCGCTGCGTGTTGGCCTCGGTAGTTCCAAAACCGCCGCTGACTACATTTTCTATAGAAAAGGCGTTGGACTGGATATCATTTTCGCCCAGCAGCAGGTTGGCTTCCCATATTCTGCTTTCGTCGATGTCGATCCGCAGACCGTCATCGGATATCTTGTATTCAATGCCTTCGGCATCCAGGAGTGTTCTCACTTCATTGGCTTGCTTGGTATCTTCACAGGCTAGTAGTAATACATACTGGGTCTGGCTTAACAAGGTGATCACCAGCGCAACGGCCATAATCACGCCTGAACCTACGGCAATAATCATCGTCTTCTGTTTTGTAGTAAATTTATTCCACCACTCCAGAACTCGGTTTAACAGTCTCTGTACTATTTCCGGCATATTACCCTCTCCTCATCATTATTTTCATGTTATTTACTTGATTATATTATATTGTCCGCCCGCCTTAAATCTGCATCTGCATGATCTCTTTATAAGCTTCCAGCAGCTTATCCCGGATCGCCACCGTATACTGTAGCGATATATTTCCTTTTTGCAGGGCATTAGTCAGGTCATGGGTGCTTTCCGACTCCCCTATCGCCCATTTGATTTCTTCATTTTCCGCATCGGAAAGATAAGCGTTGGTTGAGCCCAGATTGTCCATGGCTGCGGAGAGCATGCCGTCAAAAGCGCTTTGTTCTGTCTTGACCGCATCCGTACCCAGCTGGCTTAAGTCATTGTTTGAATATGCTTCATTAACCGCATTGGAAGAAAGAAACCGAAGTGCCGATATATCCATACTAATATCCTCCTATTCTTAAATCATTGACTCATTTCCAGACCCTTCATCGCAATCGCCTTACTGGCTCCAAACGCCGTGGCATTGGCTTCATAAGCCCTGCTGGCATCAATCAGGTTAGTCATTTCCGTCACTATATTCACATTGGGATAGGTAACATAACCGTTTTCATCCGCATCCGGGTGGGATGGGTCATAGGCCATTATCATCGGTGTCTCCGTATCCTCACTTACGTTTGTGACCCTGACCCCTTGGCCGTCGTAACGCTGTCTATAACTGTCAAATAAATTCCGGAAAGTGGCGCGGTCAGGCTTCTGCTCGAAAGTCACGACTTTACGCCGATAGGGCGTTCCGTCCGCGGTCCGGGTCGTATTGGCATTGGCTACATTCTCGGCAATAATATCCATACGGTAACGCTGCGCTGTCATACCCGACGCATTCACGTCAAATGATGAAAAAACTCCCATTCCATTCCCTCCTTAATCTTCACACTTTTTATAAATACCAAAAAACCCCTGATTATACGCATTTATTTCATTACTAATTTTAGATTGGCAAATTCCTGATTCATACTGTTAACCAAGCCATTATACTTGATCTGGTTCTCGGCAAGCTTGACTCCTTCAGCATCCGCATCGACATTATTGCCGTCCAGCCGATAGGAAAAGCTGGCGCTGTCAGTATATACCTTGGTACGTAAAGATGCCGTCCGGACTGCTTCTACCTTGGCGTCTACGGATGTATAACGGGAAAATCTCAGGGCGCGCTTGAGCTGATCATCGAAATTTACATCCTGCCGCTTGTAACCGGGGGTCGTATTGTTGGCAATATTATTGGCTAGGACTTCATTACGAAGCCATGCCGCGTCAGCCGCTTTATCCAGTACATTAACGTAATTAAAAACATTAGAATGTATCATATCTGACTCCTTTCGCTCAGCGCACTATATCACCCTATTTCATTATAGATTATCTGTGTAAAAAAACAAGTTTTTTTTTAAAAAAACTCCTAAAAAAAGCACTCTATATAGTACTTTTGTCTACCAAACGACCCAATATATGGTGATAAATCCATATAAAACCGTCAAAATATACAAAAAAAGGATATATCACACTTCTTAAGAAGTTCATAAATCCTTTTATGCTACCCTTCAATCCATTATATGTTTTTTAATTAAATAATGATATTTTAATATTAAATATAAACATCCAGAAAATATCCGAAATCTCTTCATAACGATTCTTAACTTCAGACGAACTTCCGATGATTTTAACTGCTGACTCTTAACCTCTGATTCTTAGCTTATGATTCTCAACTTCATCCTGATTCTTAAAGCCTGATACTGTGACGTTCCCGTTTGATCTTATCCACTTCCGCAAAAACCATGTCATTCAGGACCTTGATATAAGTACCCTTCATCCCGGACGATCGGGACTCAATCACACCGGCGCTCTCAAACTTGCGCAGGGCGTTCACGATGACCGATCTAGTTATCCCTACTCTATCGGCAATCTTGCTGGCTACCAATATCCCCTCCATACCGTTCAGCTCGTCAAAAATATGTACTACCGCATCCATTTCTGAAAAGGAAAGGGTATTAATCGCTGACTTGATGACGGCCAGCTTGCGGCTTTCTTCGGCACTTTCTTCATTGACCGCGCGGAGCATTTCCAAGCCCACCACGGTGGTTCCGTATTCACATAGGATGATATCGTCGATATCGTACTGCTCTTCGGATTTATAGATAAAAAGGGTTCCCAGACGTTCGCCGGCTATTTCGATAGGGGTAATGATGCCTTGAAACCGCTTGACATCGGCATTTTCAAAGCCCAGCGTCTCCAGATTGACATTTTCTTTGGTAGAAAGCACTGCTAAGATCCGCTCATTCAGCATGTTGTCGATGAAACCGCCGACTTTATCGACGATAAGCTCTGATATTGATTCCTCGTCCGGCATCGAGCCAATCCCTAGGACTTTCCCTTTCTTGCTGATTACCAAGACATGGGAATGTAGAATCTCGCAAAGCACCAAACATATATCATTGAACACTACTTTAGTTGAATTGTTATTATGTAATAGCTTTCCGATCTTTCTGGTCTTATCCAGCAATTGTACGCTGCTCATTAGTATCCTCCCATAATGTGTAATAACCCCCACATTGTTGCTGATTATACATATTGTAACATAGTATTAACTATATTACAACGGCTGTTATGGAAAGATCCGTCGATTTATATAGGAAATTATACCTATTTTTTTTCTTTTTATAGAAATTGGTACGATTAATTAGTTGTATTTTGCTTAACTTGGATGTGGCCGCAGTTTTCATCGGCACAGACCAGCTTATTGCCTTTTTCCAATAAAACAGAGCCGCACGCGGGACATTTCTCTCCCGATGGCTTCTGCCATACCATGAAATCACAGTCGGGGTTGTCGATACAGCCATAGTACCGGCGGCCTTTTTTCGTCTTCCGGACGACAATATCCTTGCCGCATTTGGGGCAGGCAACGCCGATTTTCTCCAGATACGGTTTGGTATTGCGACATTCCGGAAAGCCTGGACAGGCAAGGAACTTGCCGTGGGGCCCGTACTTGATGACCATATTGCGGCCACAGACCTCACATATTTCTTCGGATACCTCGTCGGCGATCTCCACTTCCGCCAGTTCCTTTTCGGCAATGTTAACCGCTTCATCCAGATCCGGGTAGAAATTGGAAACCACGGTCTTCCAGTTGACGCTCCCTTCTTCCACTCCGTCCAGTAAAGCTTCCAGATTGGCGGTAAAGTTAACATCCACTATCGTTGGAAAAGCATCCCGCATGATCCGGTTCACCACTTCGCCAAGTTCCGTGATATAAAGGCTCTTATTTTCCTTGATCACATAGCGGCGGGCCATGATCGTCGTGATGGTCGGGGCGTAGGTACTGGGGCGCCCTATCCCCAGCTCTTCCAAGGACTTAACTAGGGAAGCCTCGGTATAATGCGGCGGCGGCTGGGTAAAATGCTGGCGCTGTTCAAACTCCTTAAAAGCAAGGCTGGTGGAAAGGCTGATGGTTTTGCCGATTATGCCGTTCTCTTCTTTTTCGTCTTCGTCGGAATAGACCGACATGAAGCCGTCAAATACGACTTTGGATGCCGATACGGTAAAACGGTGCGTCCGGTCTTCCTGATCAAGGGGCGCATTAGTGCCGGCAGACGTGATCGGCTTAAGGCAGTCGGCATCAATCAGGACGGAAACGGTCTCATAACGGGCCGGATTCATCCGACTGGCCACAAAACGCCGCCAGATCAGCTGATAGAGCCTAAGCTGGTCACGGGAAAGAGAATCCTTTAATTCGGCAGGCGTCATCTGGATCTCGGTAGGACGGATGGCTTCATGCGCATCCTGGATCTTTTTGCTGTTCTTCTTTTCTGCTCCGGTACCGGCCGCATAGTCGCTGCCGTAGGCGGAAGCAATATATTCTGCCGCGGTTTGTTCCGCTTCGGCGGATACGCGGGTGGAATCGGTACGCAGGTAGGTAATCACGCCGACCGTGCCATGGCCCTTGACATCGACGCCCTCATAGAGCTGCTGCGCCAGACGCATGGTCTTCTGGGTGGAAAAATTAAGCACCTTGCTGGCTTCCTGCTGCAGCGTGGAAGTAATGAAGGGCAGCGGCGCCTTCTTGATGCGTTCGCCTTTTTTTATGTCGGCAATATGATAGGAAGCCCCTTCCAGTTCTTCCTTAATGGTCTTAAGCTCCTGCTCGGATTTGATGGCCAGTTTGTTTTTGGGGGTACCATAATATTTAGCGCGTAACAGGTTCTTTTCGCCACGGATAGCAAAAAGCGCGCCAAAAGTCCAGTATTCTTCCGGTATGAAGGCATTGATTTCCTCTTCCCGGTCGCAGATGATGCGCAAGGCTACCGACTGGACACGCCCGGCACTTAAGCCGCGCTTGACTTTAGCCCACAATAGGGGCGAGATGCGGTAGCCGACCATGCGGTCGAGCATCCGTCTGGCCTGCTGGGCATCTACCAGATCCATATCGATTTCCCTGGCGTTTTTGAGGGATTCCTTTACGGCGGCCTTGGTAATCTCGTTAAAGGTAATCCGGTACACTTTTTTGTCCTCCAGCTTCAGGGCCTTTAACAGATGCCAAGAAATCGCCTCGCCTTCGCGGTCAGGGTCAGTAGCAAGATATATTTTTTCCGCTTTCTTGACCTCCTTGCGAAGTTTGGCAAGGATGTCGCCTTTGCCGCGGATGGTGATGTATTTAGGCTCATAATCATTGGCGGCGTCAAAACCAAGCTGGCTTTTGGGCATGTCTCTGACATGGCCGTTGCTGGCTGATACCTCATAATTAGCGCCTAGGAATTTTTTAATTGTCTTTACTTTCGCCGGAGATTCTACGATTACCAGATATTTTGCCATAATTTTTCCTGTTGTCCTAATGCGTTCCTTCCATATATAATATATATAATATCTTTTAAAATATACTTTGATACTGATTCGATACTTATTCCCTTATTAATTCTATGTGACGTGCTAAACTATACACCATATTGAGCGGACTTGCAAGGGGAATTTAAAATTATTCATAATTATTACTAAGGTCATGAACAATAATTCTAATAATTGCCGACAAACCCCGCCTATTTCAACATAAAGCTTAGGCGGGGTTTGCTCCGGGTACTATGTTATTCTGATCATATTAGCGTTAGCCTTATACAAAGGGCATCATTCCCAAGGTATCCAGCTTTTCACCGGTGATGTCAGCACCGTTTCGGGACGTAATATCCTCATAATGGCCGATTCTTCTGCCTACTCGGGAATCGGAAGCATCCTTGTTGGATTCATAACCGCCATTGATAATAAGAATGGTCACCCCGAAGCCGGCTTCGGTGATACCTCTTCCTAGGTCTTGCGACGAAGGTGTCCAGAGGTTGGTTATGACATCATGGCAGGAAGGCTTGGGGTACTGGGGTGTCATCCAGAACAGCAGCGCCGTCATAAATCCCAGCTTGCCATCTTGTGTGATCAGTTCTGGATTGTTTAGCAGGTAATTCTCATCCTGAAACAGGATGGCACTAAAGAGCCCATAATTGTAGTTCCAGCTCAGCTGAATCGGTCCCCGGCCATGGTAGGATTTGCCAGGAGCGGGCGGAAAGTCCGTATTGCTTGAATCCACATAGCCGATCAGGTTGGTACCGGCATAGGCAACTTCCTCGTTAAAATACAGACCCCAAGCCAACATTCCGTCCGGTGCCGTTGCCCAGCCGCCGCTGGTCTCATGGGCGATATTGGCTAAAAAGGCGGCGATTTCCCGCTTTTTGTCATTTTCGGTGCCGTCGGCAAGGAAGCAGCCGAAATCAACGATCTTCGTTTCAATCGGCTTATTGAGGTTCCAAGGCGCATTAAAGTCTTGATTTTCCATAACCACCGTCTGGATTTGCGTGGCTTTGTTCAATACGGTGATGCGCGGCGCATAGTAAACCCCCTGCCGATATTCGACTTTGTACATGATACCGGCCACATGTTCAATGGCCGCCTTAAGATTGGCGTAGGAATAATATTCCGGCCCGCTATACTGGGGATTGAGTTCCCGCCACAGGGAAGAACCGTGGCGGCGCGGGAATAACGCTTCAAAATCGCTCTGACTTAAATACTGTTCTAGACGCTGCCCGGCATTCTCCGGTGAGTATTTGGGGTCGATTCCGCCCCAGAGGGCAATGACCTCCGCATCGGTTAAAGCCCCAGAGCCACCCGGCGGAACCGTCGGGGTCGGGGTGGGGTCGGGATCCGGATCCGGGGTTGGCGTCGGGGTCGGCGTCGGGTCGCTCACGCCGCCCGAACCGATGAGCTGCCAGGGATTCGCGCCACCGGTCGTGACGGGATTGTTTCCCTGGGTCCACCACTTGGCCTCATACACCATGCCGTCATAAGACACCCTGTCGCCGGCTACATATACCGCACCAGCATCCCAGGCCGGATAATCACCGACCGGATCAGGCTCTTCTTCGCCGCCCCCGCCGTCATCCGGCCCGATCAGCTGCCAAGGATGGGCGCTGTTCGTAGGCACGGCGGGATTATTTCCCTGGGTCCACCATTTAGCCTCATAGATATTACCTTCATAAACCACGCGGCTGCCGCCGGTATAGGCTACCGCTGGCTGCCACTCAGGGTAGCTTTGCGCCTGGGCACTAATCGCCCCGCCGCTCATCCCGCCCAGCGGAACAGCGACCAACGCAACGGCCACAAGGAGCATCAGCAGTTTGGGCAATCCTTTGTTTTTCATCTTATCCTCCTTTGTCCAATGAATCATTTACTTGTCAGCAACTTGTTAATTACATTGTAAATTATTGGGGAGGAATATCAATATGCCCGTCATGATCGACAGTTTTTTTGTATAATTAACAGTTTTATGAGATGGCTGCCTTCATCTGTTTTATATAATTATATATGTATTCGGGAGCCGCATGGCCATATTGGGCGGCCAGCCGGACAATGGCACTGCCTACGATGACGCCATCGGCTGTCATGGCGATCCCGGCCGCCTGCTCAGGGGTATGGATGCCGAAACCGACGGCGACCGGGATGTCGGTAACGGCTTTGACCGCGGCCAAGGTGTCATTCAGGCTGTCGCTTAGCTGTGTCCGCGTTCCGGTCACTCCCATCGAGGAAACGATATAGATAAAGCCGGCGGCTTCTTCTGCCAGCCGGGTAATACGCGCCCCGGAAGTCGGGGCGATCAAGGTAATCAGGTCGATCCCGTGGGCAGCCGCGAACGGCTGCAGCTCGCCTTTTTCCTCATACGGAAGGTCCGGAATAATGATGCCGTCGATCCCGGCTTCCTGGCACTTGGCAAAAAAAGCCGGGTAGCCATAATGAAATACGGGATTGAGATAGGTAAGCAGGACGAGCGGAACCGTGCTTTGGGCTCGGACGGCCGCGGCCAGCCCAAAGATGCCGTCAACGGTCACGCCTGAGGCCAAGGCCCGGAGGTTAGCTGCCTGGATGACCGGCCCTTCGGCAACCGGATCGGAGAAAGGGATGCCAATTTCAATCACATCGCAACCGGCTTCCGCCATTTTTAAGAGGATGGCTTCACTGGTCTCAAGATCAGGGTCTCCGCCAGTCACGAAGCCGATGAAAGCCTTTTTATCCTGAAATGCGTCTTTTATTCTACTCATGGATGCTTACCCCCTTGTATCGTGCTATGGCGGCCACATCTTTGTCGCCGCGGCCGGAAAGGCAGATGATGATGTTGCTGTCCCGGTCAAATTCATGGGCAATCTTTTGGGCATGGGCGATGGCATGGGCGCTTTCGATAGCACAGATGATGCCCTCGCTCCGAGCCAGATATTCAAAGGCTTCCACTGCCTCGTCATCGGTGACGGCGGCGTATTCGGCCCGGCCGCTGTCATGAAGACTGGCATGCTCAGGACCGATGCCGGGGTAGTCAAGGCCGGCTGAGATCGAATAAACCGGGGCGATCTGCCCGTATTCATCTTGGCAGAAATAAGATTTCATGCCGTGAAAAACGCCGGGCGAGCCTTTGGTGATGGTTGCCGCATGGCGGTCGGTATCAATGCCCTGGCCGGCCGCTTCACAGCCGATCAGGCGGACATCTTTATCCGGGATAAAATGATAAAACATGCCCATGGCGTTGCTGCCGCCGCCGACACAGGCGATGACAGCGGACGGAAGCCGCCCTTCGGCTTCTAGTATCTGGGCTCTTGCCTCCCGGCTGATGACGCTCTGAAAGTCCCGGACGATGGTCGGGAACGGGTGCGGCCCCATGACCGATCCTAGGACATAATGGGTATCATGAACCCGGTTCGTCCATTCCCGCATGGTTTCATTGACGGCATCCTTCAGGGTCTGGGTGCCGCTGGTGACTGGATGGACCTTGGCTCCCAGTAGTTCCATGCGATATACATTGAGAGCCTGTCTGTCTGTATCTTCCTTGCCCATATAGATCTCACATTCCATGCCTAGTAAGGCCGCCGCCGTGGCTGTCGCCACGCCGTGCTGGCCGGCACCGGTCTCGGCAATAACACGGGTTTTCCCCATCTTTACGGCTAACAGGACTTGTCCCAAGACATTGTTGATCTTGTGGGAGCCGGTATGGTTCAGGTCTTCTCTTTTAAGATAAATCTGCGGACCGCCCAAGTCACGGCTCATCCGTTCGGCATAATAAAGCCGTGACGGCCGGCCGGCGTACTGGTTAAACAGGGCGGTCAGCTCCCGGTTGAAATCCGGGTCGTTCTTGTAAAACTCGTAGCTTGCTTCCAGCTTAATGATTTCGTTCATCAAGGTTTCGGGGATGTACTGGCCCCCGTGACTTCCAAATCGGCCTTTCGACATGGTGGCTTTTCTCCTTTTATGTGGCGGTATTTTATCTTGACTGCTTGGTGGCATTGTCTGATTTGATAGTCTGATTAATCAGTCTTATGATGATGCTTTTGGTATTATACTGCATATTTTGTCATCTGCTCCTTACAAGCTTGACGATTTCGGCTATCTTGGCCGCATCCTTGCGGCCGTCAGTCTCTACGCCGCTGCTTATGTCCACGGCATATGGCTTAAGACTCATAGCCGGGATCACATTGGTAGCATTGAGCCCGCCCGCCAGGAAAAAGGGGCGGGGAGATGGCGGTAAGCGGTTCCAGTCGAAGGTTTTCCCGGTACCGCCGCTACCCTGGTCAAACAGGAAATAATCGCTCCCGGCTTCTTCATATTCCGTGATCAGGGCTTCCTGAACCCGGTTACCGACGCTGATCGCCTTAATGACCGGTACCGCTACCCTTTGCTTAAGGCGGTGCAGATATTCGGGGGCTTCCGTGCCGTGAAGCTGTATCACTCCAATTACTTGTTCATCGGCTAGACGGAGCACTAGGGCTTCCTCGGCATCTTTAAATACTCCGACGGAAACAATCAAGCTGCTGAGACAGCGGCGCAGCCCCGCGGCCTTCTCCGCGTCAATCTGGCGCTTTCCGGGGGCAAATACAAAGCCGGCATAATCCGGCTGGGCCTGATTCACATAATCAATGTCCGGACGGCTCTTGAGGCCGCATATTTTTATCTTTGTCATGATCGGCTAATCTCCCCGCAGCCGGGCAAGGGCTGCTTTCTTGTCCTGGCTTTTCATCAGGGTTTCGCCGATGAGTACGCCGTTTACGCCGTTTCGCCGCAGGCCGGCGATGTCCGCGGGGCCGGCGATACCGCTCTCGGAAACAAACAGACGGTCCGGCGGAACTAGGGCACGCAGCCGGTATGAAGTGGTGATGTCCACTTCAAAGGTACGCAGGTCACGGTTATTGACACCGATGATCCCGGCACCGGCTTGCAGGGCAGTTTCCGCCTCTTTCTCATCGTGGGCTTCCACTAGGGCAGACAGCCCGAGGCTGTGACAGACGGCCAGATATTCCCTGATCGCCGACTCTTCCAGCAGCGCTACGATGAGCAGGACCGCCGCTGCCCCTAGCAGCCTGGCTTCATATATCTGATAAGCATCTACCGTGAAATCCTTGCGTAATACCGGGATGGCCACTGTAGAAGCGATATCTTGCAGGTAGCGGTCGCTGCCCATGAAATATTCCGGTTCCGTTAATACGGAAACAGCGGCGGCGCCGGCCTCTTCGTATTCACGGGCAATGGAAAGATAAGGAAAATGCTCCGCAATAATGCCTTTGGAGGGTGATGCCTTTTTCACCTCGCAGATAAAAGCAAGGTCGCTCCCCGAAAGCGCTTTATAAAACGGGAATCCGGTATCGGCTCCCAGTTCCTCCGCCGCGCGGCGGATGTTCGCCAGCGGCTGTTTATTTTTGCCGCCGGCAACTCTGGCACGGGTACTTTCTGCTATGGTATCCAGTATCATGACGGGTTCCTTTCACCAATAATTTTAGCGGTTAGATAATTCAATGAATGTCTCCAGCTGTTCCATCGCCTTGCCGCTGTCGAGCATGGATTCGGCGAGCCGCACGGCCGCCGGCATGTCCGCGGACTGCCGGGCGGCATAGAGGGCGGCGGCGGAGTTGAGGACTACCGCATCTCTCTTGGGGCCTTTTATGCCGCTCAGTATCTCTCTGGTAATCATGGCATTATCCTGGGCGTTTCCGCCCAGCAGTTCTTCCTTATGGCATGGACTCATGCCGAAATCTTCCGGCTTGATCTGGTATTTGAAGAAGCGGTCTTCCCGCACCTCGCATACAGTCGTGGGGGCGCTCATAGAAACCTCGTCTAGGCCGTCCTGGCCATATACTACCAATGAATTGCGGACACCGAGATTATACAGTACCTGCGCCATAGGCAGCACGAGTTCCTCATCATAAACCCCCAGCAGCTGCATCTTGGCTCCGGCCGGATTGGTCAACGGACCCAAGATATTGAATACGGTGCGGATGCCCAGTTCTTTCCTGACCGGCGAGACGTATTTCATAGCGATATGATAATTCTGGGCATACAGGAAACAGATGCCGATCTGTTCCAGCAACTGTTTGCTTTTGTCCGGGGAAATATTGATATCGACCCCTAGGGCTTCCAATACATCGGCAGCCCCGCACTGGCTGCTGGCAGCGCGGTTACCGTGCTTGGCCACGGGTACGCCGGCCGCCGAGACGACGATGGCCGAGGTGGTGGATATGTTGAAGGAGTTGGAACGGTCACCGCCGGTCCCCACGATTTCCAGCACATCCATATCGTGCAGCAGGCGGATGCAATGCTTCCTCATGCCGGCCGCGGAGGCCGTAATCTCGTCAATGGTCTCGCCCTTCAGGGAAAGGGCAGTCAAATAGGATGCCATCTGAATCTGAGAGGCTTCGCCGCCCATGATCTCATGCATCACGGCTTCCGCTTCCTGATAGCTTAAGTCTTCTTTTCTTACTACCTTATGAATTGCTTCTTTAATCATTGTTATAACCCCATAGCCGCGAAAGCGGATTCACAATCAGCTGAACGGCCAAAAAAATCCGTCCATGACAATCAGGTATCTTGTCAAGGACGGATGTAAAATCTTTCCGCGGTGCCACCTTGTTTCGGGAGAAAACCCCCGCTCTCTGCGAAATACTGCATATTTCCGGCAACTGACGTATGCCTCACGTCGCAGATACTCGGCGGCTGCCTTTGACTGCGCCCTCCATGGTCCATTTAACAAACTGCGTTCTGCCGGTTCTCAGCTTATCCGGCTCTCTGGGAGGGCACGATTGTTTTTACTTCCATTTCTTCGGTTTCGGATATTTAGTTGTTAGTAGTCTATCACTGACTGCGAAAATTGTCAATAATTATTTATATAATAAAAACCTAATTTAACATAAAGTTTTCTCTTACGATTATATCCACTGTTACCGCATCCGCCGGATCCCCGATTCCGTCACTCGCGGTTATGGTAACCGTTCCTCTGATGACGTCCGGGTTTAATATATCGGGGGAACCGCCTAATGCGAATCCTACCCGGGCATTGGCCGTATACTCCCTTTCGCCGTCAGCCCCCGTTCCCGTCGACACCGTCAAGCTATAGGCACTGCTGGTAACAAGATCACAGGTAGTCGTCACGTTGGTGGAAAGAACTCTCATCCCTATATCTTCCATAATCTGATACTTAACCTCAAAAGATTTGGCATCATATTCATTGGCATAAACAACCCATTTGTAACTACCGTCAGGAGAAACGACCGCTTCTGCGTTGGTAGGCCGGATAATTAATTTATATTTCTCTTCCACTTCCCGCTTGTGGATAATGGTCCACAGATCACTGGTGCCACTTCCCTTGCGGATTGCCGCACCGAACGAAGTAGACGGAGTCTGACCCATGACCAGAAAGGTTTCATCATTCTCGTTATAAATATTGTTACCAGCAGACAGCCATGACCTAGGGGTAAGCCCCGGTATGTCCCTTGCCGCATCCGCGGTACTTTTAAAGTACTTGATGTCCCATGCCGTACCATAAGCAATCTGTTTTGCCGTCTGTGTGTTCCATGTGCTGTTAAAATTGCCCGACCCGTTTGATCTTTCCGACACAGTCAGGCTGCCGTCCGTATTGATCTTGGTAAATTCAGCCTTGGCAATATCGGGATAAAGGGTCGGCAGGAAATACTTGAAGTCTCTTGCATCAGTAAAGGCACGCAGCATAAAAGCCAGTTTGGCATAATTTTTAACCGGACTAGCCGCACTTATATTTGCTCCCGGTCCGATCATACTATCGATCGGCATCATCAGCGCCACTTCCCGGGAGTAAATACACTTATCATAGAGAGCCAGCAGGGTATCACCGCGCAGATCCTCTCCATTCAGCGAGAACCTTGACGCATTACCGGGGCTGCTCTCCATATTCGACGGCCAAGGCGTCATCTCTTCCTGACCGGCCGCCCGGCGGAAATCATTGATTCTGTTCCAAGTACTCTCATCAACAGCTTCTATCGCCGAATCATTGGCAATATAGATCAGATCGGCATTCTTATTGACATCATCGGGGGTCAGCTGTGCCATTGATTTCTGAACAATCTCAATACGGGTGCTTTGATTAAAAGTATCGATAATCGTCTTGGCCGCCGGCATCGCCAGGTTAGCCAGCGGCGTTTTGTTCCAGTCATAACCCACACCGCCAATCATCTGGGCATAAGAGGCCTCTTCGTTATTCGGATGGGTACTAAGATGCAGAAGCTTAAGCCATTCATTGTTTTTAAAGCCGTTACGGCAGTAATACCGGATCCGGATGGACTGATTGGTCACATATATCCTCGTCCCGATCGCAACACCCTGATTGCTGTTGGTTCCGGTCGTATTGAGATAAATCTTCCTAAGCTGGGTAAGTTCCATCTTGCTCTGATCGGTTACCGGAACAAAGACCCAGCCGCCGTACTGCGTCTGGATATTAGCGCCGTTGGGAGAGTCGGCTCCGCCCAGCCGTACCCCGCTTTCAGCGGCACTGTCCCGACCAGTCGTAGTGGCGGCATTGACAAATTCTATATTGGTGATGACCGCCGCATAATCCTTCGGAAGCGACAGGCCATTGTCAACATAGGCGGGCAGCTTGGAACCGCTTGCCGTTTCAACAGTCGAGGTCAGGCAATAACGTCCTTCGTTATCCGATACCGTCAGTACCTTCCCGCCATAGGCATTATTAGTGTCCGTGTCCGGACCATACTCAAAGACAACGTCGTGGGTACCGTTGCCGCTTCCCACATATTTAAAATGATAATCGGAATAATCAATGTCATTCCAGCCGTCCGGCTGAGCCGGGTAATAAAAACCGCCGCCGGCCGCGGCCGTCTCCTGGAACTCTAGGTCAAAGCGGGTACTGACGCCGATCTCCCCGTCCGGATCATATATAAAATATCCCTTGATCATATTTGCGGGAATGTCCGGATCCGTACAGGCATCATTCTGGGTCGTACTGTTCATCCGCACATATTGGCCATCGACGTTATTGACCACGACATCTCTGATCTCGTAACCGCCGCCTTTCCCAAAGATAAAACCGGCTTTCCATTGCTGATCATCCTCCACCACCAAAATATAATCAAAGGCGTTTCCCACCGGACCTGTCGATATATCCGTTACTTTATCCAGATCCGCATGGTATTCTCCATAAGTGGGGTCATGTGTAAAAGAGAGATCATAATTCCAGCCGCTGCTGCTCAGTATCGGCTGACCGTTATAATTCAGTCTGGCGGCACCGATATGCTCAATAGCCTGATAATAGGCCGGGCCGTCCAAGTACCACTCACCGCCGGCCGGTTCCCCTTTCGCCACGTCACGGGGAATCGCCTGGGTCTGATGATGGATGCCGGTAACCAGCTTAGCCGGATTCTTACCGTCAGCAGCGCTACGGTTGATGTAATAGAGACCCTTTTGATCCCCGACAAACTCAAAGTATCCGCTATATACCGGCAAAGGATCCGTCGTCGCCGCCGAATCCGGGTACCACAGACCGGTATTGTCATCTGCTGAACCATTCTTTAAATTATGAAACTCAAAGTCATAATTGCTTAAAGAGGTCTGCTGTATGGATCTGCTCACCCGCGAATAAAAGAAGCTCGAGCTGCTACCAGCCACCTCTCCACTGGGATACATCAGGCTGGAGTTGCTGCTCCCGCCGATGGCAAGCGCCATCAGTCCTTCAAAGCCGATCGGTACATTCTTATCATATTCCTCCGGGCTGCCCCAGTCTACCATATAAGGAAAGATTGAACAGGCATCGTGCGGGATCACCTCAATAATCTGGAATACGTTCCTTTTGTCGTTAGGATAATCAGTCGCCGGATGATCGCTGCCCCGGTTGATAAACGTATAGCCATATTCCGGGCTGACCACCTCCCCGGACTCCACGCTGTCATAGAGCGCCACGGTTTCTTCTGGTGCCGTTATCGCGGCCGGCACCGCCGCTGCTTCCTCCGCTTCCGCTGTTTCCTCCCTGACGTCAGCCACATTCCTGCCGTACAGATAGATGCCGCCGCAAAGTACCAGACTTAAGAGCGCCAATATCCCCAGCCGGATAAATGGTCTATCCTTTCTATCTTTATGATTACCTTTATGATTACCTTTATGATTATCTTTCAGTCTAAGTTGCATGAGACCGCTCCTTTCCAAAGATTCATCCTGTCACTCTATTGATGTCGGTATTCCTGCATCCCCATTGCATTATCTTGCACATAGATGGTTTTTAACCGGCTCCTGACTGCCACGTCGTCCATGATGTCCCTGGTTACGGGAAGTGTATTCGACGTATTGTAAGTATTGTTTGTCAGCCGCAGGCTGACCCGCAGGGTCAGCGGCTCCGTATAGAAATATTCCACCCGCGGGGGAATAGACGCATTCACAAAGGTAGTGGTTACTTGCCGCAAAGGCGGCTCAGGATCACCGGTATTGGTCAGTCCGGCCGGGGTTCTCATAACCCATTCCGTAGCGGCTGTAGCCTCAAAACCCGGCGGACCCAAGGCCGGCCGCACGGAAAAACCGGTCACCCCTTGGCCCATGACCCACGGAAGCCTTTCGTCTGCGCTCATATCCCCAATAAAATCTTCGACCGCTACTAAGGCAGCCGCTGCCGCCGCCTCCACACTGCCCCCTGATGCCAGTTGACAATAACCTGCATAATTGCCGCTTGCCACCGTTCCAAAATCAGTGACCTCAAGGTCGATCAAGAGCATTTCCTGGCTGGCGGCGGCATAACCTAACACCACCCCTCTAAAAAACGCCACAAAAGTATTGGAAGCCTGCTGCTCGATCTGGAAATCGCCGAGCAGGAGGGCGACGGTATTGGCACCGGGATCCGGGATCCGCATACAGAGCCCTTGGGCTTCCATAACGCTTTCCATGGTCAGATTCAGCACCCGCTGGGATTCATTTTGAATCTCCGCATTGGCATTGCCCCTTCCGTAAAGCCGCAGGCTGGAAAAAAGCAGCGAGGCTATACCCAGCATCAAAACAGCGGCCACCGCTATGGCAACCAAGACTTCCACCAAGGAAAAACCGCCGCTTCCATATCTAGTTGTCAACCGTCCGCGCTTATACATATTCCACATAATGTTTTCCTGTTCTCCTGATCAAAACTACGGTAGCAAACTTGCTGCCATCCCTGTTGACACAGCGGATCCTGATGATGCCGGCGTTGTCATAGCTATCCGCATCCGTATCGCCGCGCACGCTTTCCACCGCGCCGCTTGCCCCGTCAAAAGTAATTACCAGTTGTGTATCTGTTATGTCGATAAAGTTCAAACCGGGTGAGCCGGGCTGTGATTGTTGAAATGTCATGGTCACCTGCGACGGCAGTCTGATTGTCGAACTCGCCCCGCTGGCCGTGGACGCCATGATCATCTCGTGATTAGTGCTGTTAATGGTCAGCGTAAACTCACCGCTCCTCGACATGGCATTCATGCGCACTCTTTCCAGCTCCGTATCAATCTCTTTGGCGCAATTTTCCGCATCCCGGCTGAACGCCAGCGACATGCTGATCCCGCCGATCGCCGTCAGGATGCTCATAACCGCAATTATGATTAATAATTCTACCAATGAAAGACCTTGATTATTCCGCTTGATTGATCTCACCCTCTTCTCCAGTCCTCATAGCTGATAAAGTCCGTATAATCCGTTCCTCTGATTCTTTCCCTGACCCTTTGGTTCTCATCCCGGGCGGCCGGAACTACCTGGATGTCTTCCAGATAGGTGACCGCAAAATCCGCATTGGGTTCCACATCTCGGCCTGCGCCGTTTTGTGACTCTATCTCCAGCTCTTCATCTAAGATGGTCTGTACCATACCGCGGTTGGCCTGGATCGTGACATTCCCGTTCACATATATCCTTCCCGCGGCAATAATCAGGCCGTTAACGGTCACCCCGTTATTGATAATTACATCGCCGCCGCAGATGATAATCCCGTTAAAATCCATATTAACCTCGATAGGACCGTTAGAAGATATCTGGCTGTTATAAGCGCTGTCACGGTAAGACGTTATGGCACCGCCGCGCCCCGCCGTCGAAAGCTGAACAAGATTCACAAAGGCCCGCACCGGGTACTCGCTGGTGACGCTCTGATCCAGCGTGTAGCTATCATCATCCATGGCACCGGGAATGATAAGGGCATTTGCCGGCACATCTCCCGTCAGAGTGGATCCTTCCATGGGATCCAGCTGTTCATAAAGAGCTATATAGTGCTTATGGATATTTGCTGATAAATCATCCGCATAATCAACCGTCATCTGCTGGCTTAGCGGAACCAACGGACCGCTTGACTCGCCGGCCTCCACCGTCGTCATGGCTCCTTGCGTGTAAATCCGGGCTCCATTGCTGACAGCATCCGCTACCCTGATGCCGGTTGCTTTGATCCGGCCATCCAAAGACTTTCTGATATTCCAGATATCCAGCAGCTCAAGAGCAGTAAATCCAGTATACAAGCCTTGTAAGTCAGCATCCAGACCATTGATCGCCGCCGGTATACCGACCGAGTCGGCCGGAATCGGCATGTTCAGAATCATATTGGCATACCGTGCCTGGGCTTCGGGGCTAATGAAATTAAGGTAATAATACCGATAAATTACATTGCTTCCTCCCTCTCGCACCACAACATCCCTCTCCACCAATGGAGAGCTTCCATCCACAAAGCCCTTGGTACCGAACCAAGGATTTGAGACGGTGTCCCTGATCCAGATGTCACTTCCATCTGTCGGGATGTCGCTCACCCTGATCGGATTGGTAACGGAGAGGCAGTCGGAAGGTGCCAAGTAAATAAACTGATTGGCTCTGACCGCCAGGGATTCGCCGGTGGCATATTCGCCAATTCCCGTATCTACGTCCGGCCTCGGCAGCGGCTGGTAGGCGCTCCCGGCGGGGCGGGTGGCAAAGTCCACATAGGCCAGCCCGGCCAGCATCAATGTATCAAGACCGCTTATATCCAGCACACAGTCGTTTCCGTTGATCAGCATAGAGCTGAAATAGGTGTGGATGGCTTCTTGATAGCTATCGGCTCGGACGCCCTTATTCTCCCACGTCATATAGCTTCCCTTGTTATACCCGTAATAATTACCCGTGAGGGTGACATTGCTGTTATCGGCATTCAGCTCCAAGTCATTGGCGACATAAATATCGCCGTGAATGATCAGATCCGACCCTTCATCAACCGTCACCTGACGGTTTTGCTGCTGCAGCGTCCGGATGCTTTCCACCCAGACATTGGTTTCGTCCTCAGACAGGTCACGGCCGATCTCGACCGATGACTGGCGCAGATTCATATCGCCTTTGGAGACCAGATAATTGCTTCGGAATATTACATTGGCATTATGAAAATTAAGGCCGCCGTAGACACCCGCCGCATCCGTCGCGCCGCCGCCTGATCCGCTGCCGACGCCAAAATAAGTCTCCAGATTACGCTCACTTTCTTCATTACTGATTCCGGCATACACATTGCCGAACACTTGGGCGGGAGCGGCGGTAGCATTGCTAAAGTAAATGCCTCGATTGGCAATCATTGCATAATCTAAGATCCGGGTAGAGTCCTGATAGAAATTAACAAAGGGCACTTCAATGACTATGTCGGTCGTAATAGTTGATTCAAAACCGGTACTCGCGCCGCTTGCATCCGTCTCCAGATAGTTCACCACCAGATCCTGGAAGATATATTGATAAGGCACAGCCCCACTATCTATAATATCATCCCTTGACAGCTGCTCCCCGTCCACATCGATGATTTCCACCTCCCGGAAAGACTCAAGCGTAATGACGGGATTGGAAGGATCCGACGGATCCCGCACCGTAATATAGGACTGCAGCATCGAAAGTGTATTCGGAGTAGCAGTCGCACTGGTGGCGCTGGTGCCCGGATTGCCATACAGATCCATCAGCCGAATAACAAAGCTCTGTGAAAAAGCATTAAAAGCCGCTTGCTGGTCTTCATATTCCTCAGCAGCACCGGTGGCATCGATGCGGGCCAATACTTCCGTATAGGACCTAGCCAGATAATCGGAAGCCACCTTCCCGATCCCATGATAGACATCGTCCAGCACCCTTTCATCAGCATAAAAATTCCGCGTGGAAACATACTCCAGATTCTTCATCTGGACATTGGCGGCACTCACGGCAATAATGACCGTACCTAACACCGCCAAAAAGCTTACTGCCACGATAACCACTATAAAAGTCGAGCCCCGGTTGCCCAGACGGCGCTCCCGGCTGTTTCGTGCGGTATTTGTTATATTCTGTTTTGCATGTATTTTTAATTCCTTCACACTTTCCATAGGCATTCCTCCCTGCCGATCAAACGCATCCGGTACTTATTATTTCACTCTTTTCGTGGATGTGACCCGCGCCACTACGTCACCGGTGTCTGCCTCCGTCAGCGTGACCGTTACATCATAACTCCTTAACGAAGGCACCGCCATACCCATTGTATCTGTCGCATTGGTCAAGAACCGAGCTAACGGAACGGTTCCCTTGATATTGGTATGCAGATTAACCCTGCCGGATGACCATTCTCCGGTCAGCACCGTACCGGCCGTCCGGTAATAACTGTTGCCGCCTATTATTATGTCATCAAAATTCAAGCTGGCACTTTCTATCGCCGGATAAACAGACCGGGTCAGATAGACATCCAGATTGCCGGCGGCCGTATATCCTGTTGCATCAATTTCCACTATATTTATCGGAGCACTACTGCTATCAAAGGCTGCTCCGTTTTCCCGATATGCCTTGGCGGTCAGGTATATTCTCCCGCCGTTATCCCATCCCGGGAAAGTGCCCTGATAAGCGTTGTAGGTATCGGACAAGGTTTGGCTGTTGACCGTCAATTCATACCGGACATCACAATATACTTCTACCGTATCACCGGAACCGGTCAGGCCACGGGTGCCATCATAGATCTTGACCACGACTGTTTTGGTAAGACCCTGATACACTTGCGCCAAAGTCCAGTCTGCATTGAACCGGTCTTTGATCTGCTCCTGAAAGTAACTAAGGACCGCTGCACCTTGTGACGGATCCAGCGCAACTTCCCGCCGGTGCAGTACATCGTCAGGAATAACCGCCGCCTCATCGACATCTTCAACCGGCGCCACTTGCGCGACATTGGCATCCGAAGCCGGGTTTCTCGCTAGGTTGGCATCGGCCGCATTAGAATTGGGCTGGCTGTAAGGAAGCGGGTTCAGCACCACTTCCATATTGTAATCCTTGCCGCCGATGTCAATACCGTTAAGCACACAGGTAAAAACCCGGAACAGCGGATCAAAATCCGCATCGCCGCGAAACTGGGTAAAATCATCCCGCCCCAGCCATTCCGGCGAATTAACCATATCCTGATTCTGATATAGCCGACCGTTTACCGTCGGTGCCGTCCCGGTAGCAATATCTTCTAACAACGCTTCCAGCTGGGCTTCCGCCACCGCGCCTGTCGTGTCTTCCGTATCAATGCGCATGGTCTTAACAGACTCCAAGGTCTGTTGGGCATAGGCTGTGGCACTCTGGGTATGATGTGCCCGGTTATTATTATAGGCCGAATAACGAAAACCCTGAAAGAGCGGAATGCAGAATATCGCCAGAATAGTAACGCAAACCAGGATTTCGATCAAACTGAAACCCTGATTGTTATTAGTCAAGCCCTGATTCTTTCCGGTGTTCCTCATATTATTTCTGCCTTTCTGTCTATTTTATAGTTTTACCTTGCCATGACCGCTCCCGTGATCCCCATGATATTAACCCGCGAGTCTTCCTCATCATCATTCAATATCGAATAAAATACCGTCTGATCCGTTCTGTTGACGATATTGAGGCTGGTTGCCACGTCGTCCCGGTCTTCGGCCCGCGGTGAACTGCGGATATCCAGATAGATAGGGCCGGTCTTGGAAAATTCTATCGGCTCTCCCTCATAGGATTCTCTCCCGATACTGTAATCCGCCGTATAGGAACCATCTTCCCCTTCAAAGGTAACGGTAATCTCCTGCTCACTGTTATCGTCATTGATCAGATAGCTGTCCTGGGAGGCGTCATTGGCCCTTCCCACGATCTTAGCCTCTGTAGCTGCCTCCGGCGGGCTCAGCATAATAAAGAAATCAGCGGGAGCCGCTTCGCTTGCCGTCCCGGCATTGCCGGCCGCCGACATAAAGATATTGGTCGTTCCCTGAGATATGGACGGCCGCGTCACGGTAAGCGGATCTCTGTCCGGGCCGGTAAGGGCATACTGATTCAACGTGAAATTACCGGAGACCAAATCCATATCCGATCCGTAAGAAACACTAATATCATAGATTACCATGCGGTCTTTGTAGGTTAAAATATATTCTAGGAATTCTTTAAAATCATCATATCTGGCTGTAAAGGTAAACCGCGTGGTAGTTGTGATACTTTGCAGCCCGTTACCGAGCGAAGTCGTCTCCGTGGTATCCCTTATTACCTCTGGGGTGGAATCCTCCATCCCGGTGGCCTCCTCCACTTCCTCGATGGCCTGCGCTTCCGCCTCAGAAGTGATCTGAGCCGCCACGTCTTCACCAAAACCCACCTGATATAGCCCAATAGGAACCACTCGTTCTGCTTCAGCCATAAAAAGCAGGCTGTCCTCCTGCAGCAGTTCGGTAGGATATCTGCTGAAAAACTCCTGTTCTTTCTCCACCGTCGCTTCTATTTCTTCACGATACCCGTTGGCATCGGCTGCCCATCGGGTCAATTGCTCTTTTCTGGTCGTCAATGCGGCTATTTCATCTTCAATAACCCGGCTTTCTTCTAGCGTGGGCTGAATATACAGAAAGAAAGACAACGCCCCGATAACTATTATTATAAGGAATAATATTAATTTTATTTCCCGTGAATTAATCGTCATTATTCTTCGCCCCCTTCCGTCGCTGCCTGCTCTCCGCCGATTGGCGCTACGTTATCCGGCGGCGTTGAGCCTTCCTCCCATATAGCAGTAACACCCGCATCCAACGCTAGGTAGATGGGATGGCCCTCAGGAAGCTCTATGGTCGGTGTGTCCTTCACAATCCCCTCTATACTGATTTTTAGGATCAAATTAAAGTCAGAGGTAACGGCGCCGACTTCATCATAAGTATCCCGGATACTATCAACCCGCACATTGCTTGCATAAGGTAATTCCTTCAACGCCATGATAAAAAGGGCAATCGATTCCTTGCCTGCTGTCTGGCCCGTTATGCTGATCTCACCGTTTTGTGCCGATAGGCTGTTAAAGCCCATGCCTTCCGGCATGATCGCTTCCAAATCCATGATAAACGCATGGAGTGCCTCATTACTATTTAGTGTGCTCACCGTATGGGATGCCAAGGTATCAATATACTCTTTAGCATCTTCATAAGCATTAAATATGTCCTCCGCATCCTCCAACTGGCTGATGGCCGTTTCCAGATAAACCTTTTCATATTCCAGCACCCTCTTTTCATATCCTAAAAAGATAGAAATAGAAGCCGAAGCCACCACTGTTATCCCTAACAAGATAAACATCGGCGCGTAACCGCCGCCCTTATTACGCTTCCCTTCCCCATCTATTCTTAAATCTAGGGTGCCCATCATCGCGCCGATATTAGGCAGATAGGCATTTAACTGATCGGCCGTCAGCCCCTGAGGATTTTTCTTTTTTACCTGGACGCCGTTTAGCTGGAATAAAGTCTCTATCTCCACTCCCAGCGTCCTGCCAAGGACATTGCCTACATCTGCCAAGGCAACGCCTTCACCGTACAGCTTAGCATGTTCGATCATCAGATCAGGGTTTTTAGAGGTGTAAAACTCCACTACCCTAGTTATGGCTGAGGCAAAATCCCCTACCAGTTCCCCATATTCTTCCGGAGTGAGGTTTTCCTCCATCATCCTGGTATCCTGCAGGATCATCCGGGCTTCTTCTTCATCCAAGCGGTTATCAGCAGCAAAGCTCTGAATCAGCGAATCGCTTCCGTGAGGAATCGAACGGCGGAAAAGCTGAGCCTGCGCATTCATAATCGTTACATGGGTCGTATCGCTGTCCATTTGCAGCACAAGCGATATCCCGTTTTTTACCTGTTTCTTCATCAGATTATTCAAGCTGTTAATCTGATAGTCTACCGTCAATACCGGCAGCCGCAGTTCCTTACCTAACGCATAATAGGATGCCACCATTTCCTTTTGAACCGCAAATACGGCTATCTTATTGAATTTACGGCCTTCTGACACGACCTGGTCCAGCACCTGATAACGAATCAGATAGTCTTCCATGTTATTCATGGGGAAGTAGTCATCTATATTGGACAGGATCATGTCATTGATCCTGTTCACCTGCTTGACATAGGGAAGCTCTATTTCCTTGGTGGCGATTTTACGGGAGTAGATGGTAAAGGCAAGCTTTGCTTTCCTAATCCCGTTTTCCCGAAAGGCATCCCTGACGGCGGCCGCAACTCTATCCACTTCTAAGATCAGTCCGTCATCCACGCTCCCGTCCGGTGTCCGGACCTGAAAGACCCGGTTGACCAAAACATTGGAACCGGACTGCACCGCTTCGCATATTTTGATCACATCGTTGGTAATATATAATACAATTTTCTTTTTAGCCATACTTCCTCCCTGCCAAGTTATCAGGTATATCGTAAATACCGATATCGATACCTGGCATCAAACTATTTATAAAAACCGATGTACCAGTCAATAATTAGCGTCCCATATAACATAGAAATCATGATTCCCAAGGATAAATACGGACCGAAAGCCAATACCCTGTCTTTCCGGCAAAGCTTCATCAAAGCAATATGTATGACCGATCCCGCCACCGCGCCGATCACCATGGCGAGCAGGGCACCCTGCCAGCCAAGCAGCAGTCCTGCCGCCGCCATCAGCTTGATGTCTCCGCCACCGATCCCGCGCCCCTTGGTGATCCAATGGATGAGCAGAAATAATCCGCTTACGACAAAAAAACCCAAAACATATTCTAACCATCTGGCCGGGTCGATCAATATACGGAAGATGCCGAGTATACCGATGAAAAGATTACATCCCGGCGGTATCTCATACGTTCTCCAATCAATTATACTGATTATGAGCAATGCGGAGGCACACAGGCAATATAACAAACTTGGGATAGCAAACCCGTGTAATACGACGATCCAGACATAAAACACGCCGTTTGCTAATTCAATTAAAGGATATTGCCAAGAAATCCTGACCCCGCAATGGCGGCATTTTCCCCTTTGTAGCACAAAACTCACAACCGGGATGAGTTCATACCATTTCAAAACGTTCCCACAGCTTAGGCAGTGGGAACGCTCAGAAACGATGTCATTCTTGTCAGGTATTCGGAAAATACATACATTTAAAAAGCTGCCAATCGTGATCCCGAATATAAATACGGCAATATATAAAATCATGTATTCCATCATCCCACCTGATTGATTTTATTAATATATAAATTAACCAACTACAATATCTGTTCCGGCAGTATCACCGATAGTACTGTTGAGAATTGTTACTGTTACGCTGAAATCCGTATTGATAACTACCTGGAAAGCCATGGCGCCGCCGCCGTCTCCAGCTGAACGAAGCTCATCTAAAAGTCCGTCTGAATTGAGAGCTGCAACCATTGCGGGAGCATTAGCAAAACCCAAAGTCTCTGCAACACTCTGGCCAAATGCACCACTGAAATTATTAGCCGGATCGTTTGGAGCCGCAGGGGGAACACCATTTGAAGACCAAACTAAGGTTACTGCTGCAGCAGCCGGATTGGGCACGCCACTATTAGTTGCATTAATAACAACCGGATCCATAATGGCCGTCATAACTGCCGTCCTAAGTGAATCAGCCACCTGAGTATCCGCAGAAATATTGGTCCGCTCCACGTAACGCAGTAAGTTGGGTGCCAGAACGCCGATCAGGATTGCCATAATAGCAATAACGATGATCAGCTCCACCAGTGAAAAGCCTTTGTTGTTTAACGATTTTTGTTTCTTCATAACTTTCTCTCTCTCCTTTTATTAAATTATTTATTGTGGGTTTTGTAACGACCTACCGATTATAATATGTTTACAATCTTTTATTATATAATACTACCATATTCTGGTTACAATGTACAGTAAAATATTAATTTTGTATTAAAATTTCATGAAAATTCCCCACTACTTCTTGTCCGTCAACCTATGGATTCATACAATGTCATCATCGGCTGCATAATCGCTACAATCATGACTCCCACGACAAGTGCCATGACGATAATGATCATCGGCTCCATCAGTGCCATCATCTGGTCGGTCGCCGTCTGCACATCTTCTTCGTAATAATTGGCAATATTTTCCAGCATGGTTTCGATGTCACCGGTCTCCTCCCCGATCCCGATCATGTGGGTTACCATCGGGGGGAACAGGCCGCTTGACTTTAGCGGCTGGGACAGTGCCCGCCCGCGCATGATCTGGTCCTTGGCATCTAGCATGGATCTTTTGTAATGTACGCTGGACATGGAACGCGCGGTTATTTCAACTGCTTCCACCAAGGGAACGCCGGCACCCAGCAGGGTACACAGGGTACGGCCCAGCCTAGCGCACTCGGTTTTCCGCTGTACGGGTCCGAGCACCGGCATTTTTAATTTAACCCAGCCCATCGTAAACTGGCCTTGTTTGGTCGAGGAATACCATTTTATTAAACCGAACACTCCGCCGCCTACCAGCAGGATCAGCCACCATCTAGCCTGGACAAAATCGCTGAGATCAATGATGGCCTGGGTAAAGGCCGGCATCTCTGCATCCAGTTCCGCAAACATGCCCATGAAAGTGGGGATGACCCAGAGCAGCATCAAAAAGAGGATGCCGATCATCAGCACCACCAGTATGATGGGATAAATCATGGCTTTCTTCACCGACTGCCGGAGTTTTTCTTCTTTCTCGAACTGGACGGCCATACGGGTGAACGCGGTTTCTAAGCTACCGGAGGCCTCGCCTGCCTCTACCATGTTGCAGAGCATGCCGGGGAAGACCTTGGAACGTTTTTTCATGGCCATGGTGATGGATTCGCCCTTGGAAACATCTTCCTGGACGCCGGCCAGCGCTTTTCTCAGGGTTTTATTCTCGGTTGAATCGGTCATCATCTCTAGGGCGTTGATGATGCTTACCCCTGCCGATATGATGCTTACAAACTGACGGCAGAAGATACTGAAATCTCTTGCCTTGACTGAGCCGCCAAAGGGAAGCTTGACTTCTTTGTGCATTAAATCGGCTTTGCCCACGCTGATTACGATATTGCCCTGACTTTTTAAGAGCGCGGTAATCTGTTCCGTCGATTTAGACTCCATCGTCCCCTTTTTTTCTTTTCCTTCTGGCGTAATGATACGATATTGATATTCTGCCATATCTTCTCTTACCCTCCGTTTCCCGTACTTTAACGATGCACGCATAAACCTGTCAATGAAATCAAAAACTCCGCTTAATCTGCTTCATAAGCCACCTTGATCATTTCGGCGATGGAAGTCGTGCCTTTCTTCACCTCCCTGCTCGCCGCCATCCGCAGCGTAGACATGCCTTCATTAACCGCTTCTTCTTTCAATTCGTCCGCCGTTACCCGGTCATGGATGCGGTTCCTGATCCGGTTGCTGATGGGCATGATCTCATAGATTGCGGTTCTTCCTTTATATCCGATGCCGGCGCAGGCGGGACAGCCGACGGGCTCATAGACGGTAATCTGATCCTCCGGTCCGGCTCCCAGCAGCCGCAGTTCATTCTTTTCCGCCAGCCGGGATGCCTTGCACGCCGGACAGAGTTTGCGCACCAGACGCTGGGCAATGATGCCCACCACTGAATCACCGATCAGGTATGGTTCGATCGCCATGTCCAGCAGACGGGTGATGGCTGCCGCGGTAGAATTGGTATGCAGGGTGGAGACAACCAGATGGCCGGTTATAGAGGCTTTGACGGCAATCTGCGCCGTCTCGTTGTCACGTATCTCGCCGATCATGATGATGTCGGGATCCTGACGGAGAATGGAGCGCAGGGCGTTGGCAAAGGTCATGTCCGCCCTTACGTTGACCTGGACCTGATTGACGCCGTCGATATTGGCTTCTACCGGGTCCTCTACGGTGATGATATTTACTTCTTCGCGGTTGAGTTCGCTTAAAACGGTGTATACGGTCGTGGACTTACCACTGCCGGTCGGTCCGGTGACCAAGATGATGCCGTGGGGGTTCTGTAAGATAGCGTCCAGACGTACTTCATCTTCTTCCGTCAGTCCCAAGTATTTCTTGTCCCGGGATAGGCCGTCCTTGGCCGTCAGACGCATAACGATCTTCTCCCCGTATACGGTGGGGAGGACGGAAACACGGACATCATATTCTTTATTATCCACATGAAGGGTGAGGCGGCCGTCTTGGGGCTTTCTCTTCTCGGAGATATCCAAGCCGGACATGATCTTGACCCTGGCTACCATGGCGGGGAGGAGATTGGGATTGTAATCCATGACCTCCTGCAAGACGCCGTCGATACGGTAACGGATCCGGAGTTTACGCTCGAAGGGTTCAATATGAATATCACTGGAGCCTTGGCGGACAGCCTGTTCCAGCATAGTGCGGACGATCTTGACGATGGGGGCATTGTCCACGTCGGCGTTGGCCTCCGCTTCCGCCTCTTCTCGCATCTCTTCGGCATGTTCTTTCTGATATTGTTCGGCGGCGGCCATGGCCTGTTTCTTGCCGAACATCCGGTCTAACTGGACCGCAATCTGAGCTGTCGTGGCAAAGAAGGGCCGGACTTCCATATTGGTAATCAGGGATACGTCGTCCAGCGCGGTCAGATCCAAAGGATCCGACATGGCGACGTTGAGGATGTTGGCATTTTTCGGATCAATGCTGAAGGGAACGAGGCCGTATTTCTTCATGATGTCCTCGTTGACCATCTTGATGGCGGCATCCTCCAATCCGGCGGTGATCAGATCTACCGAATGGATCCCCAGCTGTTCGCTGAATACCGTAGCAAAGTCCTTGTGGGACACGTAATTAAGCGCGATCAGGGTTTCGCCCAGTTTGGTTCTTCTTGTTTTCTGTTCATCCAGCGCGGTCTTAAGCTGCTGTTCCGTGATCAGTCCCTGCTGTAGCAGCAGGTCGCCTATTCTTACACGTTTGCCGTATAAAGCCATGAGTTGTTCCTCTTATAATAATATGGTTACATATGCTTATATGTCTTTATTATATATCTTTACTTATATATCTTTGTGAATATATCTTTTGCCTATATATCTATATGCCTTTTGATAACTGCTTAATCTGCTTAGTCATAGAAGCTTTATTTTCAGACGGCGGTGACACCGGAACCACTGCCGGCAATCCGTTTGACGGCCTCCACTATCTCATTTTGCTGGAAGGGCTTGGTTATAAATTCATCGGCACCGGCTTTGAGACATTCGAGGATCTTGCTTTTCTGGCCGGCGGCCGATACCATGATCACCTTGCTGTCCGACTTAAGGGCTTTGATCATTTTCAGGGCTTCGATGCCGTCCAGTACCGGCATAGTAATATCCATGGTCACCATATCCGGCCGGTGCTGCTGAAACTTTCTTACGCCGTCTTCCCCATTTACCGCTTCCTCCACCACGGTATGTCCTTCCTGCTCTAAGATCTGCCTGAGGATTCTCCTTGATGTCCGGGAATCGTCAACCATTAAAATATTAGCCATCTTCTCTCTCCTTTAAATCTATTACTTTTTTTATTATTTATTCAATAATATTGGTAATTTATTGGATTTTAAGCGGTGAATCCAGGGAAACGATAAAATCCATGCGACAGTCCCTTATCATAACGGGCAGGACATAAAAGCTGCCTGTTATCGTTATTTTACTTTCTGTTTTGTTTTCTATATTATTATCACAGAAATTCTTTAGATAGAAAGCCGGGGGGAGCATATCGATTTCCACATCTTCTTCGCTGAGAGCCGATGAAAACAGCCCGTTCACACAGTTGGTAAATTCACCTACCGCATCCAGGGCATCCATGTCTACTTCTTCAAATTCTTCTTTGGCAAAAGGAACCGCCATCGCCAGCAGGTTCTTTCCCGCGCCAGCAAATCCGGAGGTAAGCTGAAAGGCTCCCGCTATCTCCTGTACCGCACATTGGTCGGCTGTGATCATGTCCGTCCGGTAGGCCTTGGATATATATGCCGATGAATCAACGATCCTGATCAGGGTACGCACGGCAAGGCTGCACAGTCTGGCGCAGTAACTGTTGTCCGCCGGCAGGAACAAGGCGATGATCTTATCCGGGTCGCCGCTTACAAAGTCGGCCATCTCCGTTGCCGAGAGACCATTTTCCTGTCGGTAACTGTCGAGATAGGCGGCGATGTCTTCCAAGGTACAGATCCCCTCGTCAACCAGTGTCTGAACAAATGTCAGATAGAGATTGCCCTGCTTCTTAAGCAGTAGGCCGACCTGATCATCCGTCAGATAGCCTTTTTCCACTGCTATATCGCCGAATCGTTTATCCATGACCGACTGCAGCATGTTAACCTCGTCAGCCTGCTGCGCCGTCATCAGCTTGTCGGAAACAGCAATCAGGCCAAGTTTGACACGGACGGTGCTTTGCCGCTCAATCACTTTCGCAAACTGTTCTTTCGTCATCCGTCCTGATTCCACTAAATAATTGCCAAATACCTGATCAAACATTTTGACCTCCAAGTAGTTCTTTTTGATAATGCTTTATAGCTATTTTATATTATTTTCCGCAAAAAAGGAAGAGTCTAATTAATTTTATTTCCTTTTTCCGGCATTAATTTCATTTTTATTACTTATTATTGCTTTTTATTGGTTAATATTACTTTTTTTGCAATAGTAGCCGGCGCCGATCTGTTCCGCCCGGTCGTTTAAGCATAATGATATCAATATCATGGCCAGGCGGCTAAGCGGAATTTCCGGGCAGCCGGCGGCAAAATATGCTAGGGGCTGGGGATTATAATCCAGCAGATCATACACTTTTCTTTCTTCGGGCGGTATTACTTCGGGCGGTTCGGGCGGCATTACTTCGGGCGGTATTACTTCGGGAGGTATTACTTCGGGAGGATCATCCGGTCTCTCCGGCTGCTCTGGCGCGGTATCGCCGGCAAGGCCGGGAGCTGTATTCGTGCCGAGTTCCCAGATGAACTCTTCCACTGACAAGATGACTCCGGCACCCTGCTTGATCAGCCGGTTACAGCCGCTGCTCAGCCCATCAACCAGGCGGCCGGGAAAGGCATAGACATCTTTTCCCTGTTCCAGTGCCATGTCGACGGTTATCATGGTGCCGCTTTTTTCCCTAGCTTCGATGACGACTATCGCCTCAGACAGGCCGCTGATCAGGCGATTCCGACACGGGAAAAGCCGCGCCTTGGGCATGGTTCCCGGCGAGTATTCCGACAGGATGCCGCCGCGTTCCATGATCCGCTCATACAACCGCCGGTTTTCCGATGGGTAAATCACATCAACGCCGCAGCCCAGAACCGCAAAGGTACTGCCGCCGGCTTCCACCACGGCACGCTGGCCGATTCCGTCGATCCCCCTAGCCATTCCGCTGATCACTTGGATCTGTGCCTTAGCCAGGGCGGTTCCGAGCTGGCCGGCCATCGCACTGCCATAGCCGGAGCATTTCCGTGTCCCTATCACGGCAACCGCCCGGCCGGCCGGGTCAGGAAGCCTCCCCCGGACATAGATAGCCGCCGGCGGATCGGGAATCTTCCTGAGCGCAGCCGGGTAGGCCGGATGGGCATAAGGGTAAAAGCATATCCCCTTTTCTGTCATCTTATGATACTCGCCCGCTATATCCCAGTTTCGCCGGCTGTCGGTAAAATCACGGAACTGCCGCTCATTCATCAGCCATTTCAGGTCATTGGCCGGCAGATGATAGATTACCTCCGCACTGCCGATCAGCGCTTCCAGAACCAGCAGGGTCTTTCTTCCGAACCCGGCTATGCTGTATAGCCAGTATAGATATGGCATCTCGGCAAGCACTGGTTCAACCGTTGAAAATACCTCTTGTTTATCGTTTTTATCGTTATAAAATCCATATATTACTCTATCTTCCTGGTTATTGTCGCTCACACAAACCTCGCTTTCTTTCCGTTTATACGCTAAATATGCTAAATACATTATGTTAAATATAGATATTTTTAGCATCCTTATGTTCAACATTTATCTATCTACCGCCAGTATTTTCCATCATTCATGCGGTAATGTACCGCTTCCAGCAGATGCTCTTCTTTGATGTTCCGACTTTCGGCCAGATCGGCAATGGTTCGTGCCACCTTAAGAATCCGATGATAAGCCCGGGCGCTCACGCCCATGGTTTCTAAAACCTTATGCATCAAGGCGGTTTCTTTTTGACCCAAGCCGCAGTATAGCGGTATGTCTTTAACTTTGATATCCGAGTTAAATCGGCAGGTCGTTCCCTTAAAACGATCTTTTTGGATCTGCCTAGCGGCCGCTACCCGTTGCCGCATATCACGGCTGGACAGACCCGCCTGGCCGGCCTGCAGACATCCTGCTTCGATGCGTATCACCTCGGCGCAGAGGTCAATACGATCGAGAATCGGTCCGGATATCCTCCCCAGATAACGATGGATTGCCCGGCTGCTGCAACTGCATTTCTCCTGGTCAGGAAAGTAGCCGCAGGGGCAAGGGTTCATGGCACCGATAAACAAAAAATCAGCCGGATAAGTAAAGTTCCCCTGGACCCTGGCGATGTTTACCTTTTTGTCCTCGATGGGCTGGCGCAGGAGCTCAATCACGGACTGCCGACATTCCGGCAGCTCATCCATGAACAGCACCCCTCGGTGAGCCAGGCTTACCAGCCCCGGCATGGGAATCTTGCCGCCGCCGGTCATAGCCTGCTCAGTTACGGTATAATGCGGATTCAGGAAAGGGCGGCCGGTCAGCAATGCCGGCCCCGACGGCAGCTGGCCGGCGATACTATATATAGAAGAAACCTCCAAGCTTTCCTCCGGCGTCAGCGGCGGTAAAATACTGGGAATCCTTTTGGCAATCATCGTTTTCCCGGTCCCCGGCGGGCCGATCAGCAGTAAATGATGAAAACCCGCCGTCGCGATGACAGCCGCCCGTTTGGCTGTTTCCTGACCGATAATCTCTACAAAGTCCTTCTCCTCCAGCTGACTTCCGGAGCCCACTATTGCTTCCGTCCTGTATTGATCGTCAGCATTTTCCTTAACATAAGGAATGATGTGCTGACGCTCCGTTTCATCGGCCGCCAAATAAAACAGTACCTCCTGCAGCGAACTGACGCCGCAGACATCTGCCTGCGGTATCGCCGCTGCTTCCCGGACATTGGCCGCCGGGACCAAAAAGCGGCGGCAGCCCCTCTGCACGGCATCAATGACGATCGGCAATATGCCGTTGACTCTTTTTACCGCCCCGTCAAGCCCCAGTTCCCCGATGATCAGCATGTCTCCGGCTGCCTGCTGGGGCAGCTCGCCCATAGCAATCAGGATACCTACGGCAATAGGCAGGTCAAAAGCCGTCCCTTCCTTTCTAAGATGTGCCGGTGACAGATTGACGGTGATATGTAATGGCGGCATGGATATCCCGGTATTCCGCAGTGCCACGCGCACCCGCTCACCGGCTTCCCGAACCTCACCGGACAAATACCCGACCATAGAAAAGCAGGGCATCCCCCCCGAAGCATTTACCTCCACCTGAACCTGATAGCTTTGAATACCTAAAACAGCACCTGATGTAACCGTTGCAAACATAAAACCCTCCTCTCTCGTATCGTATTTCTAATCTGTTTACCTGTCATTGTTACCTGTAACTATTTTTTTGTTACTGTTCAGATCTGCCGAAGTGCATCAAACCACTGCTCCACAGTAATATCGCCATATTACCTAGACATTATTGTTATTCTTTTAGCGGTCATCGCCATATTACCCAGGCATTATTGTTATTTTTTTAGCGGTCATTGCCATATTACCTAGGCATTATTGTTATTCTTTTAGCGGTCATCGCCATATTACCTAGGCATTATTGTTATTCTTTTAGCGGTCATCGCCATATTACCCAGGCATCATCGGCTCCGGTTCCGGCTCTCGAAAATAAGTTCCGCTAAATTTCTTGCGCCTGAATATTGGCAGCTTCCGTGTCGCCGTCAAGCGCCGTCCGTGGCGCGTGACGGCTTGGTCGGCCATCCGTGGCCGCCCAAC
>QMCD01000082.1_pt1 | contig 71608 bp, 64 predicted proteins | sample 1821841 | NCBI WGS metagenome assembly QMCD01 (sample SAMN01991225, study PRJNA193472) | Termite gut metagenome, whole genome shotgun sequencing project. | isolation source: worker | host: Macrotermes natalensis
TCGCTAATCGCTAATCGCTAATCGTTGTTGTGTTGTTTGGTCCATTGCTCTTTACGCAGGGCGAATGCACCGGACGGAGAAGCGATTGGTCTTATTGTGGAGGGTGCCCGGGTAGACGTCCGTGCTGCTGAAGGACAGGCTGTAGGCGTAGGAGGTAGTGGATGGGTCCTGCGTAGCAGACCAGTAACACCCGAGCGTGCTCTGACTGGAGCCGCCATTGTAGCCTGAAGCTGAGAAGAAGAGGGTGGAGGAACCATCACCAAACTTAAACTCAACCCCAGCAACACCACTCCCCTGATAACCAGGACTCTGAGCATACGGGCGGTTGGGCGGGGGATGCCAAAAATTTTTGCGCCGCGTCGCGTAGCTAATTCTCCATTCTCCACTCTCAATTCTCAATTAAAAAAACATCCCCCACCCGGAGAGGGCAGGAGATGAAAAAAAACCAACTAAAAAATGTAGAGTTATGTAAATGTGGAGCTATTCCCAGTTTCCGGCGTCATTGGTCGTGCGCTCGATAGAGCCGACCGTGATACCCGGATATTTGTTAAACACATTCTGCGCATTGTCGATCAGGTTGACCAACTCCTGACGATCCAGATCGGCCAAAAAGGTCTTGTACGGAGCCTTAGCCTCGAAGACCGGAACCACAACCCCAGACTCGGTCGTCAGCATAGTGGCGTTCAGAATAAACTCCGTCCCGGGGGCTGCATAAGGAATGAAGCGCAAATTCCGAATATCATCGGTCGAGAGAACCCTGGGCGAAAAGATGGTGTCCCTCATCGGAATGGTGAACTTTTCGACAACCAGACCCTTCTTAACGGCAATGGAGTCGTCCTTATCGCCCAACCTGCGCTCATATTCGAGGTTTTCTGTCAGCACAAAGTCGATCAGCGAGTCCATATCGCCGGTGTACTTGCCATTTTTTTGCTTGAAGAACTGCTCGGCCGAACGGATGTCTTTGATGCGCTCGATAACGGCGGCTTCGCGAATTTTGGTCTCTTTCTGGAAATCGAGCGGGTCCATAATCTGCCGCACCAGCGTCCACCCCAAAAACAACACCCCCAGCCCCAAAACAACGGTCAAAGAAAGTAAAAGTACTTTGTTCATTTCTATAAAATTTTATTAAGTTTGCCGTTCAGTAAAAAGCAAAAGAATGGAAAGTCACTCAATCGCGAGTCAAATTTACGATAAATTTGGTTTTCCGCCAACTGCGGGGCAAAAAAAAGTTACCGAAAAGCTCTCGAATTGGATCGCATCGCCCGCCGACGGAACGATTTTCATTCTGAACGGGTACGCCGGAACGGGCAAAACAACGCTTGTGAGTGCGTTTGTGGCAGTTTTGCGGCAAATGGGCATCAGGCCGATATGTCTGGCTCCGACGGGACGGGCGGCAAAAGTTTTTTCGCGCATTTCGGGCGAACGTGCCCTGACCATCCACAAAAAAATCTATCGCCAGAAGAGTATGGCCACTCAGGACAGCGCGTTCGACCTCGATTTCAATCGCGAGAAGCGGGCGTGTTTCATTGTGGACGAGGCGTCGATGCTGGCCAATTCGGCGACGGGCGACAGCGACCTTTTCGGAAGCGGCGCGTTGCTGGACGATCTGGTGGAGTATGTCAACTCGGGCAAGGATTGTCGGTTGATGCTGGTGGGTGATTCGGCGCAGTTGCCTCCGGTGGGGATGGCGGAGAGTCCGGCGTTGGACCCGCGGCGAATGGGTGTTTACGGCGGTGTGGAGTACGCCTCGATGGACGACGTGGTGCGGCAGGAAGCCCAGAGCGGCGTGCTGTTCAACGCCACGATGGTGAGGATGATGATCGAGAACGGCATAAACGACATTCCGATGTTCCGCACCGACGATTTCCGCGATATAGGGGTGCTGGACGGAGCCGACTTCACCGAAAAGCTGGAAGAGTGTTACAGTCGCTACGGGAGGGACGAGACGATAGTCATCACGCGGTCGAACAAGCGCGCCAACAAGTTCAACGAGAGCATTCGCCGCTATGTGCTCGATGCCGAGGAGGAGATCGAGTCGGGCGATATGCTGATGGTGGTGAAGAACAATTATCACTATACCGAACGCGATCCCGACTCGCCGACAAGCTTCATTGCCAACGGCGACATCGTTCGGCTGAAGCGGTTGCGGAGGTTCGAGGAGCTCTATGGTTTCCGCTTCGCCGAGGCGGTGGTTCAGATGGGCGACTATGACGACTATGAGGTGGAGTGCAAGGTGATTTTGGACACCATCCACAGCGAGTCGCCCTCGCTCACACGCGAACAGCAGATGAGGCTTTGGCGCGGGGTGGAGGAGGACTATGCCGATCTGCCGAAGGGGAAACGCTATAAGGAGATCCGCGACAACGACCACTATAACGCGTTGCAGGTGAAGTTCGCTTACGCCATCACGTGCCATAAGGCACAGGGCGGGCAGTGGAGCGCGGTGTTTGTCGACCGGATGCTTTGGGGCGAGGAGCAGATGAGCAAAGACCTGCTCAGGTGGCTCTACACCGCCATCACCCGCTCGACCCATCGCCTCTATTTCGTCAACTTCGACGAGCGGTTTTTCGAAAATTCACTATCTTTGTAACCCTATGGCGAAGAATAAAACCGAGGGCGGAGTGACGCCCCTGATGAAGCAGTATAACGAGGTGAAGGCGAGCTATCCCGACGCCATCGTGCTGTTTCGGATGGGCGATTTTTACGAAACTTTCGGTTCCGATGCCATAAAAACGGCTGCTATTCTGGGCATCACGCTCACCAAGCGCGGCAACGGCTCCGCGTCGCAGGTGGAGTTGGCCGGTTTTCCCCACCACGCCATCGAAAACTATCTGCCCAAGCTGGTCAGGGCGGGGGAGAGGGTGGCTATTTGCGACCAGCTGGAAGACCCCAAGACGGCGAAAGGGTTGGTGAAGCGTGGAGTGACGGAGCTGGTTACGCCCGGGGTCGTGTTGAGCGACAATGTTTTGACTGTCAAGGAGAACACCTTTTTGGCCGCTGTCTATTTCGGCCGCAAGAGTGTCGGGGTCGCTTTGTTGGACATCTCCACGGGCGAATTTTTTGTCGGCGAGGGCAACGAAGGTTTCGTGGATAAGATATTGAGCAGTTTTGCGCCCAAGGAGGTGCTTCACCAACGGGCCGAGAAGTTGCGGTTCGAGGAGATGTTTGGCACGGGACGTTATACATATAAGCTGGACGAGTGGGTCTTCGGCTATGACACTTGTCGGGAGAAGCTCACAAGGCAACTCGGGGTGAAGAGCCTGAAAGGGTTCGGGATAGATAAGCTCACCAGCGGCATTTCTGCGGCGGGGGCGATACTCTACTATCTCGAATTTACCGAGCATAAGGCGTTGGGCCATATTCGCACCGTTTCGCGGTTGGATGAAGAGCGATATGTGTGGGTGGACAGGTTCACGATTCGCAATCTGGAGCTTTTTGCGGCCAACAATCCTATGGGTGGCGATGTGCGTGTGGGCTCGTTGATAGGGGTGCTGGACGGGACGCTGACGCCGATGGGCGGGCGGCTGCTGAAACAGTGGATAGCTCTGCCGATCAAGGAGATCGATAAGCTCCAAACGCGCCACGACATTGTGGAGGCGTTGGTGCAGGATTGGTCGTTGAGCGACGGGTTGAGCGACGCCGTCTCTCACGTGGGCGATTTGGAGCGTATTTCGGCGCGCATTGCCGACGGTCGCATCTTGCCGCGCGAGGTGGTGCAGCTCAAAAATTCGTTGGAAGCCATCGCGCGCGTTTACGATCTGGTGAAGGGCAATCCGCGATTGGAACCGGTGGTGGGGGTGCTCGATCTGTGCGACGATGTGAGGGAACGTATTTCGAAGGAGATATATCCCGATCCGGCGACGAACAATATTTTCAAGGGCGGCATCATCGCCGACGGGGTCGATATGGAGTTGGACGACCTGCGCCGCATCGCCACCCACGGCAAGGAGGTGCTGGCCGAGATGACCGAGCGCGAGATCGAGAGGACGGGAATTTCGTCGCTCCGGATCATTTTCAGCAACGTGTTCGGCTATGGGTTCGAGGTCAGGGACACCCATAAAGAGAAGGTGCCGTCCGAGTGGGTGCGTAAGCAGACGTTGAAGGGTTCGGAGCGGTATATCACGGCGGAGCTGAAGGAGTATGAGGAGAAGATTCTCGGTGCCGAGGGGCGGATGTTGGAGATAGAGGGGCGGATCTATGGCGAGTTGGTTCGGTGGCTGGGGCTGAAGATTCCCGCTTTTCAGCGCGATTCGGCGGTCGTTGCGCGGCTCGATGTGTTGCTGTCGTTTGCCCGAAGCGCGGTGGAGCGGGGTTATGTGAAGCCGCAGCTGGACGAGGGCACCACCATCGACATTCAGGCGGGTCGCCATCCCGTCATCGAGCGGATGTTGCCCGTGGGCGAAGAGTATGTGCCCAACGACGTGATGCTCGACAACGAACATCAACAGATAATGATGATCACGGGGCCCAATATGTCGGGTAAAAGCGCGTTGCTGAGACAAACCGCGTTGATAGTCCTGATGGCGCAGATAGGGTCGTTCGTTCCGGCACGTGCGGCGCGCATCGGGCTGGTCGACAGAATATTTACCCGCGTGGGTGCGTCGGACAACATTTCGCAAGGCGAGAGCACCTTTATGGTCGAGATGAACGAGTCGGCCGCCATTCTGAACAATATAACGGACCGCAGCCTGGTGCTGATGGACGAGATCGGCCGCGGCACCAGCACCTACGACGGCATTGCGATAGCGTGGGCGATGGTGGAGTATCTCCACAACCATCCCAAGCGGGCCAAAACACTTTTCGCCACCCACTATCACGAGCTCAACGAGATGGCGCGCGACCTGTCGCGGGTGAAAAACTATCACGTTTCGGTCAAGGAGGTTGCCGGTTCGGTCATCTTTTTGCGCCGGCTGGTCGAGGGCGGCACCGACCGCTCGTTCGGGATTCACGTTGCGCGCATCGCCGGTATGCCTCCGGGTGTGGTGGAGCGGGCGGACAGGCTGATGGAGCGGTTCTCTGCCGACAGTTTCGGCCGAAACGGCGTTGCGGTGCCCCGACAGGAAAAGTCCAATATGCAACTCTCGATCTTTCAGTTGGACGATCCGGTCCTGGTGCAGATCCGCGACCAGATACGGGGGCTGTCGATAGACACGCTCACGCCCATCGAGGCACTCAACAAGCTTCACGAAATCAAAAAGATAACGGGGTTATGAAAAAACTTTGTATTTTTCTCTCTTCACTTTTCATTTTTCATTCTTCATTCGCCCAGCAGGCGCAGGTGTCGTGTCTGGAGATTTACGACGTCGAGAGCGGACAAAGGCGGGTTGTCAAGGAGTACGACCGCACTATCGAAGCCCCCAATTGGACGATGGACGGCGAGTGGCTGATCTACAATTCCGGAGGGCGGTTGCATCGGGTTTCCGTTGAAAATCCGGCTGTGGACGAGGTGATAGATACGGGCGCGATAACCCATTGCAACAACGACCACGTGTTGTCGTTCGACGGCACCGCCATAGCCATCAGTTCGGGCACGGACGACGATTGGCAGAGCAAGATATACACTCTGCCGATCGCGGGAGGCGAACCTGTTCTGGTTACGCCTCTCGGTCCGAGTTATCTGCACGGTTGGTCGCCTGACGGCAGACAGTTGACTTATTGCGCTGAAAGGGGAGGGGAGTTCGATGTTTACACCATTCCGGTCGATGGCGGTGAAGAGATGCGGTTGACCACGGCCGCCGGGCTCGATGACGGGCCCGAGTATTCGCCCGACGGTCGGCATATTTGGTTCAATTCGGTTCGGAGTGGGCTGATGCAGGTTTGGCGAATGAACGCCGACGGAACCGAGCAGACGCAGATGACCTGCGACGAGGAGCGCAATTCGTGGTTTCCGCACGTTTCGCCCGACGGCAAACAGGTGGTGTTTATTGCTTATCGCAGGGGTGACGTCGAGCCGGGCGATCATCCGGCGGGCAGGGACGTGGAGTTGCGAATTATGTCTGCCGACGGTGGCGAACCGCGCACGATGGTCTCGCTTTTCGGCGGTCAGGGCACCATCAATGTCAACTCGTGGAGCCCTTGCAGCAGGTATTTTGCGTTTGTGTCTTATGCGCATAATTAGCGGAACCCACAAAGGACGTATCATCACGCCGCCGCGGAACCTGCGGGCGCGGCCGACCACCGATTTCGCCAAGGAGAATATCTTCAACGTGCTCGCCGGACTGGTCGATTTGGAGGAGTGCGACGTGCTCGACCTGTTTGCCGGAACCGGTTCGGTGAGCTACGAATTTGCATCGCGTGGCGCACGGAGCGTCACCGCAGTGGAGATAAATCCGGTCCATTACGCCTTTATCAGGGAGACGGCCAAGGCGTTGGATTTTCGCAATTTCACGACGGTTAAAGCCAATGTGTTCAACTATTTACGCGCTTGTACACGCCGCTTCGATGTGATTTTTTCGGACGCGCCTTATGATCTTGCGGGGAGCGAGACGGTTGTGGAGATTGTTTTCGAGCGGCAACTTTTGAATCTCGGGGGGTTGCTTGTTTTTGAGCATTCGAGGTCTTTGGATTTCGCCGATCACCCCCACTTTTTCCAAACCCGCAACTACGGCAGCGTGCAGTTTACGGTGTTTTCAGCCTAAAAGGATTTTTCGGGCGATTGCGGCGCAGGCTTCGGCATCTTCCAGGGCGTGGTGGTGAGTGAAATCGAAGCCGATATGGGCCGCCACGGTCGACAATTTATGATTGGGCAATTTCGGGAAAGCCCGCCTCGCTAACCTGCACGTACACAGGAAGTTACGATCTAAATAGGGCATACCATAATGACTATGCACAGCCCGCAGGCACCCCTCGTCGAAGGGCGAATTGTGGGCTATCAGCGGCAGATCTTCGATCAACGGTTCGATGCGCGCCCAAACCTGCGGAAAAAGGTCGGCTGTGGCGGTATCGGAGGCACTTATGCCGTGGATTTGGGTGTTGAAAAAGTTGTAGAAATTGGGCGCGGGCCGGATCAGGTCGTAAAATTTTTCGACCACTTCGCCCTCTTTGACCACCACGATGCCCACGCTGCACACGCTTGAGGGGTTGTTGTTGGCGGTTTCGAAGTCTATTGCGGCGAAGTTTTTCACGTGGCAAAATTAATATTTTTGTTGGTTTGTTTTGCGGATTGTTGAAATTACGCTATCTTTGCACTCGCAAAACGGGTTTTTGCGCTGGAGTTTGGTGTGGTAGTTCAGTTGGTTAGAATACCTGCCTGTCACGCAGGGGGTCGCGGGTTCGAGTCCCGTCCATACCGCGAGTAACGTAAGTTACTGATAGTAAGTTACTGATAGTCAAGCAAGTGAGCGTTGTAAAAGAGGTCTAAAAAGCCGATTTTACGACGCTCATTTCAGTTAAAAATCTTCTCAACTGCTCATTTTTGGTCATATTTGCTCATCAAGGCACGCAAAAAAACAGAAAAAACCTACAACGAAATGGCTCGATTAAAATTACACTTGGATAGACGCCCAACGAAGGACGGGAAACGGCACATTAAAATTTTGATTTCGCACAATACAACCACCGCATTATTTCCAACCGACATATTTGTCCGACCAGAACATTGGGAGGATGGAGACAGCGAGACCGAGCCTCACGTCAAAAAAACCTGTCTCGGCTATAAGTTGATGAACGATATCCTCGTCGAAAAGTTCGGAGTAGCGCAGGAGCAAGTGAACACTCTCGCTTTTGACGGAGTGCTACAGACGTTTAAAACGGCCACCGATCTGAAAAATCACATTCAGGCACAGATGGATGGTAAAGGCGGAGAAGGGAGTTTGGTCGCCGTTCACTTCGATAAGTTCATCGCACGACGCAATAAGGCAGGGACAGCCAATGCCTACAAGGAGACGCTCGCCAAAATCACAAAGTATAGCGACGTCCGCAAACTGCGATTCGAGGACATCACGGTCGCGTGGCTGAAGAATTTCGAGACCAAACTACGCAGGGACGGGCTGGCGGTGAACTCCATCGCCCGACACCTACGCGACATACGCGCTGTGTACAACGACGCCATCGACTACGACGTGGCGAGCCTCGCGACCTATCCGTTCCGACGGTTCAAAATCACACACGAGGCCACGGCGAAACGCTCTCTGACAATCGACCAACTCCGACAACTGCGCGACTATCCGTGCGAACCTCACCAAGAAAAGTATCGCGACTTGTTCCTGCTCATCTTCTATCTCGGCGGAATCAATATGATCGACCTATTGAACCTCAAAGAGATAACCAATGGGCGCATAGAGTACAAACGGGCGAAGACCTCCACCCTATACTCAATCAAGGTCGAACCAGAGGCACAGGCAATTATCGACAAGTACCGAGGTAAGAACTATCTCATATCTCCGCTCGACAGCTATGCCGATCACAAGAATTTCCTGCATAGGATGAATCGCAACCTGCAAGAGATCGGTACGGTTGAAATTTTACCCGGGCGCGGAGGAAAAAAGAAAAAGACCGGAGTGTTTCCCGATCTCTCTACATATTGGGCACGCCATTCTTGGGCGAGTGTCGCCGCAGAACTCGAAATTCCAATCGAAACCATCAGTGCGATGCTGGGGCACGGCGTTGGTTCGAAAGTTACCTCCGTTTATGTTGCTTTCAACCGAAAGAAGATCGATGAGGCGAACCGGCGGGTGATCGACTTTTTGAATGGAAAATCACCACGTTAATACATTGTATTGCACCCCCACGCCGATGTACGGGGATAGGCCGCCAGAGGAGATCCCATATCCCGCTTGAACGCCTATGCCCCAGCGCGATGGGCGGGTGGTGACGATGGGTGTGGAGCGGTAGATTTCGAGCGCGGTGAGGTTTGGCCGAAAGCCTTCGACCACGGCGCGATAGTTGTCCGTGGCGTAAATCTTCTGCTCTATCGGAATAGGTACCCGGATGGTGTCGCGGACGATCAACGTGTCTACCCTCACCACCTCGACATTTCGCGGAACGAACACCCGCTCCCGAATCGTGTCGCGAATCCACACCGTGTCGGTACGACCAGACACAACAGGTAGTTCGGTATTCCGTGGCCGAGCAAACCAACCGGCGAAGAACATCAAAATGAGAACGACACCCGCAACAATGATGTTTTTCATAGCTATTTATTTATCAATAACGGCGGAACCTCGCCAGCGTCATAGTGTCGGCCATAGTCGCTTTCCCATTGCGAATAGACCCGCTGGACGTGCCCGTTGCCGCCCATTTTGGAGTATGCCGAAAACATCTGCCTGATGGTTTCCCAACAGTGCGGACGGTGTTCGATAACGTCCAACAGATGAAGCCCCTGGGTTGTTATGTGGTTCTCTTCGAGGCTGGCGCAGAGCTTTTTTACCGATGTTTCGACCGAATCGAGCCGTGACTTTATCTGCTCGCTCTCCTCGCTATTCACGGCGCGCGTCTTTTTCTGCGAGCGGTTTAGGATGATGGGCAGAACTATGGTGCTGATGCTGACAGCAGCTCCGATGATCGTTACCACTATTGTTGTCCAGTCCATACTACAAATGAAGAATATTGTTTCGGTTGCCGCCTGCACGGAACGAGACGTGTAGCCACGAATAGCTTTTTTCGTCGATCAGCTGGTCGAACTGAATTTCGCCGGCATCCCGCATTTTGACTATCATGTCGAAGAGGCGGCGATTGTTTGCGGGTGAACCGACAGTGATGTCGGCCGCTTCGCCTTTGCAATGCTGGCTGGTCACAACCCCGCCGACAGCCTTGTTGAGCTGCGGCGAACGGAAGCCGCTATTGACGGTTATAGGTGCGCCCCACTTTTCGCGGATCGGATCGAGGAGTTTGTTTGCCAGGGTCGAGAGTGCCGCGCCATATATCGATGGTGGTGTGTTGTCAATCCCTTTTTGCGTTGCGGTATTACTCCGCGTGAGTTCTTGCATTGTAAAATATTTTGCCATAGTTCGAGATGTTTGCTATTGCAAAGATAATGATTTTTCTGATTATAATACAATCATAAAAGAAATGATTTTTGTCGGGTCGGAAAATTTTTGCTATGTTTGTGGTATGAAATCGACAACACCCAAGAACCCCAAATCAGTATAAATTCAATTTAACTAACAACTTAAAATTATGGAAGTAGCAATTATTGTCGGGGCAATCATTCAGATGATCACGCTAATCGTTTTCTTTGTTATGGCCCATAATGTGGCTAAAATTAATAAGAAACTGCAATCTCAGGCGTTTGTTCGCAACTATATGGAGATGGCCGAAGAAGAAAAGTCGATAGGAAACAACGCAAAGGCAAAGGAATATTTGCTTCGGGCAAAGTACAGGTGCGGCAAAACACATTCATTTGATCTTATCGAATTAACAGATGGGGAATGCTCTGTAAAAGATAACGCGATCGTTAAAATAGACGAGCTGTTATCAGAACTTATCTGATATAGTTTGCTAAAAGACTTAGAGCCTATGAAAAACCTAATTTTTGTATTGCTGGCTGTCGCGCTTGTTTCTTGTGAAAAAGAGCCGAAGAATAACGGCGATGTTCCGGAAGTGCCCATTGCAGAGGGGGTGAGGATTTGGGGCTCCGATTATGAACTCGAAAAAGGGTCATATTATAGCGGATATTATGAGATGTTGAAGCAAAGTTGTCTTGTTTTTCACATCGAATTAACTAATCCAGCTGGGATAACCGTGGAGATTTCAAAGGACTTAATCGGTAAAAGTGTGTCCTTTGAACAATCAAATAAATTTTGGTTTTTTGCAGTTGGGAATGGCGACGGAAACTTTATAACATTATCCCATGATCGTAGTAATTTCGTGGGTTATTCCGGTTGGTTTGTGGTTAAAGCCGATGAAACTTCTAATAAATGCGAACTCAAATTTGAGTTACTCCAAAACGGACAGAAAATATCTGACGGAAATATTGCTGGGGTTTTTCAAAAAATCAGCTCTCTTTAGGTGTTTCATCTAAGCATACTCACCATCTGAAAACCAAATCCACCATCGTTTTCGGAAGCATCATCTGACGTTCTTACCTCAAAATAGGTTGACGAAGTGCCCATAAGCGTTGCCTTTATTGGTGACGAACCTCCGTTATTAAACCCCATTCCCCACACTACGACCATATAACTGCTCGTTGTCTGTTGCCAATCGGTAGGAAAGGAAACGCGGTAATAGCCAGTGCCCAGCCTCGTGACAATTGCACTCCCGCCGTCGTGAGTATATGCGTTTATTGATGCTGCCGAGGATGTTCCTACGACCGTCCCTTGCATTAAAATACCTACCTGAGACCCAATAGCAGGTTCAATTCTATAGCCGACATTTATGGGAAGCCTGCCCACAACAGCCCAGCCGTAAAATGCATAATCAGTTCCTATCCCGACTAATTCTACAATTTCGCCCTGTATCTTAATGGCACTCATCTTCCTGCCATATTCATAGAAGTAGCCATTGCCAGCAGATGCGATGGTATAACCTGCAGAATTAGCTCCGCCCGAGTCTCGGGCGTGCGCTATTCTGATTAATCGTCCGCTTTGCGTTACATCCCAAATCAACTGTAAATTTCCTCCGGGTAAATCTCCTGCCCATATAATGGTATTATCCGTTTTTTCCGAAATAACACTATTATCTGCTGGTCCTCTCATTACAAACGGGCTCCTGAAAGTTCCTTTGACTATGACGTTTGTGAGTTCGGAGTTTTGGATGGTGGCATTTTCAACGTTGAGATTTCCGTTGGCGTCCCAGTTGATAGCTCCGTCGGCAAGATGTCCACTGCCATTGGGATTAAGGGCGATTTCGGTGCCGATCTGAAAGCCTGCGTTTTGGATAATGAGGGTTTTACGAATCGTATCCCAGTCGAGATAGGTAACACCATCTCCAACGTGCAAGTTTCCGCCTGACAGGTCAAAGTAAGTAAATCCGTCGCTCGATCGGATCATTCCGGTGGTGATTTGGCCGGGTAGGATTTCGGTGTAACCAAAAAGGGGTGCAAAACTGCGCGTGCCGTCCTGCTCGCTGTTCAGGCCGCCGACCACCAGCCAATAATAGTTCCCCTCCTCGAAGGCCGTCCGAGCCGTGGTCTCGACAAAGAACGACCCGTCCGTGCCGTTTCGACTGACCCGCGCATAGATCCAATAGAATTTATTCTTTTCCAAAGAGAAACTCTTCAAAGGAATAGTCCACGAACGATACTCACTGGCCGGACGCACCGAAGTGCCATTTGTGCCGCTGGAACTTTTGCCGTCTATGTTGTCTATGCCGAGCGTTTGGTGCTGAATATATGCCGCACCCCCGCTACCGCCCGAGATGACAAGCGTGTTCGTCGATGGGGTATACTCAATCCGCGGCGCACGGCTATCAACCGTATTACTTGTCCGGCTCGTTACGAACCGGAACTGTCCCATCTTGTTGCCCGCGATATACTGCATAGAGGCGACAGACACGGGGTTGATGCTCTCGGAGAACTCGGTGAACACATCGCCAAGCTTTCCGCGAAGTTCCTGGATGTCTCTCCATCTGCGCCGTTCCAATCGCGTTATTTCGCGTTGTTGCTCGTCGATCACCACCTCCTGCTGAGGTATTTCGGCCAGCTCGCCCCGGAGACCGCCGCCGAATACGATATTCGTCAGTTCCAGTTCGGGCTTATAGGGTTCGTGCAGGTACTCTTTGATGGCCGCGATGCGGATGAGCGACCCGTCCGGATGGAACTGCGGATCGGTGAAGTTCACATAACCTCCGGCCACAATTTTGTCTTCGATAGCGTCCCAATTCGCCTGCGCCCAAATGCCATCCATCTGACCCTTGAACGTGAAACGCAGCTCTTCGTTCTCGTACTTGTAACGCACGGCCTCTTTGAGCAAGTCTCGTTCGCCGTTGTCAATGTAGGTTTGCGGCATCTTCATCCCGAACAATGCGTATGTATCGCCAACTGCCAACCTGCCGTCCGGAATAAAGCCGCCATAGTCACTGTCGGTTATGAGTTTGAAACGCCGCTCGGAGTGGTTATAGCCATCACTTGCATCGTTCTCACCCTGTTGTACGCCGAGTTCACGACCCGCGAGCCGACCCGTCTGCGGCACGAATACCATCTGCTCGCCAGGGATGCGCATCGAGGCATAGTTCAGATCGTCGGGAATGGTCGTGTCGAACACGTCACAAAATACCGACCCCGCATCTGCACCGGTGACGATTGCGGCGGCCACCGCAGTATCGTACTCAGCGTATTCTGCACCATCGTAGATCCAGGCAATTTTCGTTATCGTCCCGACTCGTTTGGGGTAGGCTTCGGTCAACTCAATAAACGCTTCCCGCCGCGAGGTTTGCGGAACTCCCACGCGGACGAGGTTAGTCCCGTCAGCGGAGGTTTGATACTCGCGGGCGAGGGTAGAGTCATAGCCCGTTTCGTCCTGAAAATACGTGCCGTCGAACCGAATGGTCGTATCTTTCGGCAACAGCAAAGTCTGTGATCCGTATGTTTTGAACTCAATGTTCCTTTCACCGCCTTTGACATAGAGTTTATGGATCGGGCGGGACTGGTCGAAGTTCCCACGGCCGATACCCGGGACAAATCCATTGCCTTGTCCGTAAGAGAGTTTGAGCGGTGCATCACGGTTGTACTCGACCTTTTTCAGCGAGATAGTCTTGTTGTTCACCTCCCACTCGGTCTTAAATGCCTCGGCCACCAATCGCAGTGCCTCCATACATGACACTCCGTTGAATTGAATATTCTGCTGGACATTGCTGGTGATGCACTGTCCGATTTGCCACTCGGTGCCGTCCCAATCGCCCGTGTCGAAGTGGTTCATATTGCGAACCACTGCTTCCAAAAACTCTTCGGGCCGAGCCTGTCGTGGGAATACCTGCCGAGCGTCGGGCTCGTTGATGAAAATCCGGTCGTACAGCAACTCCTGATAGGCATAGAGCTTCAGCGTGTATTCATAATTGCGGTTGGCGTTTTTTGTGAAGTCCGAGGGGTTATAGAGCGTGTACTTGCGCCCTTTAAACTCGACGTACGAACCGACGGGGATTTCGAGGAATGCCGTGTGGATACCATTAGGGATTTGCGGCAATGAGAAGTTGAGCGTCACCGCGTGTTCACCCATTACCTGCCATCTGCGGAAACTCGAAGTATCGAAAGTCACCGTCGCCAATAGCCCCTCATTGTTGGGCTTATAAATATTGATTTTGCTCTCCATAATTAACTATTTACTACTACGGCCCACTGTTCAAGGCGTGTATAGACAGACTTAAATACTTCTCCCAGATACTGACTGTCAGCTCGTATTATACATTCTCCTCTGTATGGATTAGGACTGCCTGTCTGCCAGTCTTTGGGATTATGCCTAAAAGAATCTGCGCCAGGGTTGCCAATACCAGATACATCTACGTCGCCAATTTGTATTTCTTGCAGTTGACTATGCCCTATGAAGATATTGTATCCGTTATTGCTATTACCAGTCGAACCAGATGTATCCCATCCCGAAAGGTCAATTCTTTTTAATGCAGAATCGCCACCCACAGATGTAGTATATGTCTGAAAACCAGTAATACCAAACCTTGATCCTATTTTTGTTCGTTTGTTTCCTAAACTATTTTTGGGTATAACTAATTCTTCCAATGCCTGAAACTTGCCGACACTATATCCGTCCCCGACTACTGTGCCGGTTGTTGTATTTCCATATAGTACCGGGTTATCGTGAATAACGGTTGGAAGAATAAGTTTAGTAACATTTCTAAGGTTGCTGAATGCAAATTCTACTCCATAACTTCTAATTTCTTCAAGACTTACCCACGATGATAAATCTAAAATACTTACTTTCCCGAAAGTATATATGCCAGCACGACCGCCAGCCAGGCCCCGAACACGGGTTAAATTTTTAAGAACGCTAAGATCAATTTTCTCAAGATTATTAATGGACCAAAGTAAATTACCCTCTAAATATGTAGTATTTGCATATCTACTGCCAAAAACTATTTCTCTAACATCCACACGATTTATATTATCTCGTCTTCCAAGTTCATCATATAGTCCAATAACAGCATTTGTTCCACCCCACCCATTAGCAGAAGTATCATTTAAACCCATTCCAGACCCCAGTGCGGAAAAATTATGCCATACCCCATCACCTGTTAAAACTCTGCTCTTCTTATAATCGGCACTTTCGCCAACCCAATATTTCAGATCAAATTTAGGACAGCCATTGGGCACAAGTATCTCTCCATTAGTTTCACCAGATTGAGGATTAGTAATTATTTTATAATCCGTTGGGGTAGTTGCGCTGGGAGTAGCATATTCTCGAATATTTATCGAACCTACATTGTCTGGTCCAAACCCGAGGGAGGGCGTAATAACAAGATCGTTAGTTCCGCTGCTCGTATCTTCACCAAACAGTTCTATCACTGGCCCACCGGCGTGAATGTTCTGTGTCATCCGCGCAAAGAACCTTGCGTCGGGTGAATTGGTCGAGAACATATTTGTTACGTCGGTAACGATCGAGCCTTCTCCCATCTCGGGTTTATCGGCAAGATCATTATAGTTCCCACTTGTTGCCACGGGCGCAAGTTGCGGCTTGTTCCGAATAAAGTCTTTTGCCGAATCGTCTTCCTGCGCCCAGTCTGATTGAATTTGCTGGTCGGGAATATGGACTTCCTGAAAAGTACCCATCGCACTATTATCATTATTCGGGACAAAAGCATACTGTTTGCCAGCAATAATACCTGTTGCGTCAACTTCTACATTCCCGCTCCCGCTTCCCGGTTCACCTTTTGGGATGGTCCCCGAGACAGAGTAGATAGGAACACCCTCTTCGGTAACCCCTGTTTGTAAAAACACCAACACGGGCGTGGAGTTAGGCTCACTCGCCGTCAATTCTCCGCCCCTGATTTCAGGAACAAATCCTCTGTCTCCTTTTGGAATACCAAAATTAAGTGTGTATATAGGTGCACCGCTTTCAGGGTCTGTGCCACTTTCTGCCATTTCAACAGTAGGTGGTACCCCCTCTCCAAGAACGATTGTCGTTCCCGCCTCTAAAATGGGTGTTTTCCCGTCTTCCGCCGCTGCCGCTGCGTCGCGCGCCTCTTGTGCCGCATCACGAGCGTCCTGTGCCGCTAAATCGGCATCATTTGCCGCCTCTACTGCTGGGGCTTGTAGTTCAGCTTTTTGAGCCTCGGTCAGGTTGGTATACTTTAATCTCAAATCTTCGGCCGAAATAAGATTTTGCCACCCTTCTGCGGCCGTATACCTATACTGGATATATCCATTTGCGTATTGAAACTCGGGCGTCTGACCATTTTGAGCAAGCGGAAAACCCATCTCAAATGTAGGTTCAGTTTCTGTTCCGCCCTTTGTCACGGTCGGCTCGCTACCATAAGGCAGGGTTTTCATTGTGATGAAAATATTCGGACTGTCGCCCCTTTCGCCTTTTAGAAGACTCATTTGTGCCTTTGCACTTTGCCCGGTTGTTCTATCCTGCCCGAAAATATCGAACCGTGTCGGATCGGTCGCTACCGGAAACTCGCTTACCTTTCTTAAAATTTTTGCCATTATTTTGTGGTTTTATTTGCTGAAACATCTATGTGAAATTGCCCGTTCTCGGATTGTATCCATTCGTCGGCTTCCGAAGCGAGAATATATTCGACCTCCCCGAGCCTAAACGATGTAAAGACAAGTATCAGGTCAAAGTCGCACCATATTTCGTCGCCGACAAGAGAGAATTTTGATACCGAGGAGCCTTTGTAGTGACACTGATATTCTTCGAGTCGCTTTTCGTAAAAAAATGTCCGTTCGCCCGGACGAATGAGATCATACAATAATGCATTATAGTTTCGCCAAAACGTGTTGATGTCGGCTTTTATGTGACACTTTATTTTTACGTCCTTTGCCTGAAAAAACACATCTTCACCGTCGTACATCGCGCCGTTTATGGAGGGAATATTTACGAGTAAATTCTGCTTCACCGACGGCGACTTCAATATGTCGTCGTGTGTTCCGTTGACGATCCAGATTCCGTAGTCAGATAACGATTTGCCGTCTATCTCAAAGCCCGTTTGCCAGCAATTGGTCACTCTGACAGGAGTTTTGTAGGTGCAATCAGCAAAAGGATAATCATCGGCGAAATTGAGTGTGAAAGTTTTGAGAGGGTCGACCGTGTGTCGATCGGCATTGTCCGTCAGTCGAATCGTGCGGACTATCCCTATCTCGCGGAAATCGAATTCGTGGTACGCCTCGTCGGAGAGATAGTCGATGAGATTGCGAACGCTGAAATATAGTGTGCCGGCGAACTTCATACTGAATGTTTTGCTGTCCAGCTTCGGATCGGAGAGATCTACCTCGATGCCATCTTGCTCCGGCCAATTGTTGCTGTCCGGAGTTTTGAGTGAGGGGTATTGCACGAGCCCGTTATAACCACCATCAGCGACAAATACACCGAAAGTAGTGTAAGCATCCCGTCCGTCTATGAGAAGTTTGCCTGTCATCTATCCTCGATTTAAGGTTTCCAGTTCACCAACCACATCGTCGAGCCGACTTGCGGTTCGTGCCATATTTGTCTCAATGCTTCCTAGACGATTGGTGTTATCTCGGATGGCAGACAAATGTCCTGTGATTGCTCCGATATTGGCTTGCATGACTTGTTGGCTCTGTTTCATCATTTCGTGAATGCCGTAGGTGTGGTTCTCGATGTTTGTGAAGACGCCAAACATTGCGTCTATGCTGTCCTGTGAAGCCTGAGCAAGTCCTTGCGAGGCCGTGTTTCTGCCTCCGCCTTCGTCTGCGCCGAATATGTCGATCCCCTGTTTCGCAGCCTCATCTTTGGCGACCTTCATCATTTCCTCCGCCTCTTTCTGAGCACCAATGGCACCAGCTACAACGCCGCTCATTATGCTGGCATAGGCGGCAAACCTCTCGTTATCGTCCTCGATCTCTGTTGCTTTCTCCATATCGGCTGCCGCCTTTTTCAGGAACCGATCGAACATCATTGAGCTGACCATTTGCTTCGACAACTGTTCGAGCATATCGGAGATGCTGTCCTTAAATATCATCGCCGCGTCCGTCCCGTTGGAGAAGGCGTCTGCTATTGCGTCCGTAAATGTGTTGCCAAGGTCGCCGAATACATCTGTTAGGTAATCGCGAAGCTCCTGGATTGCATCTTCATAGGCCTCCCAATAACCAATCATTGCGGTCAGATTGTCTTGATCTTGTTTACTCAGGTTTTCAAAAACCTTTCCGCGATCGTTTACAAACTTTTTGAGTGCCTCCATCTCTATCTCTCCCGTGATTGGATCGAATAGCTGTGGTACGAGACTTTTGAGATTTTTATAATCGGCACTATCGGTCTGAATACCTAAAAAGTAGTTGGCATCGTCGACCTTAACCTGCATGTTGGCGACGGCTTCGGTGAGGTTATCGTATAGTTTTATAGCCTCATATATGGGATTTAAACCCTTAATGCCAACCAGCTTATTCCCCCACAACATCTCTTCGGCCGTTTTGTTATACAGATCGAGTGCCTGTGTCGCTGCATTTACATCATCTTTGCTTTGCCGCCAAACATCCGCGCCAAAAATAGTTTCATGCGCGCGTCCTGCCACCATAAGGTTTATGCCTAACAGTTCGAGCTCTGTATTTAGTGCTCTGACTTCACGCATAAACTGTTCAGTATAATCGTCTTTTTTGAAAAGGCCAACAATGGATGTGACGACTTGCATCGCTGTGCTAATTACCGCAAGGATGACACTCGCTTTTTCTACAGCTATAATTGCCGCAGACGCACCCTGTGCAGCCATTTGTGTGGCCGTGACAGACCAATTTGCGAGTTGCGTAATTGCACTGATACCCGATAAAGTGGACGTTGCGATAGTTCCGGCAGTTTTAATAGCTTCACCGGCAGTGCCTCCGATCGCATCTCCGATCTCGCCAAATTCATTCGATACCTTCTGTAAGGTAGAATAGAGTTTTTGCCACGACTTGAATTTCTTTTCGGCTGGCGTTTCCTTAGCTACGGCTTCGGAGGCTTCCTCGACTGCTTTTCCAGCTTCATTGACTGCTGCTCGCGCGGATGCAAGTTGTTGGTCTGTTGCGCCTGCGGCTTCTGCCGAAGCAAGAGCATCCTTTGCGTTAATAAGTGTAATATTCAGCTCTTCGAGGGTCTGTGTGGAGAGCTGATTCATCCACGCACGGAATGTGCTCTCCTTCTGTGCATACTCCAAGTCGAGCGCATCTACGGCGTTTCGCTCAGCCTCATTGACGAGCGCAATGTTTTCCTCGCCACCCCCGGCAGCCAGCACATTCTCGCGCTCTTTTGCGTATTTCGTCGCAATGTCGCTCATCTTCTGCTGGTAGGTTTGATAGTCACGCAACATTCCGTTCAAACGGTCGGTCTCGGCTTGCCGTGCTTCCTCATTCGATCTGAGTAATTCGGTGAATGCCGCGTTGTGTTGAGCTGTAAATCCAAGTTGTTCGGCATCTGTAAGTGTCGCGAGTTCTCCTTGTGGAAGTGTCGCTTGACGAGCCGCCAACAATTCATTCTCCTGCTCTTTGATTTGAGCAAGTTCACGCTGAAAGTTGAGTTCGTTTTGGGCGAGCGTTTTGGCAAGCCCGTCATCCATAGCATTGATTTTTGCCTGTACAACGTCATCAGCAAATTGTATCTCCAGCTTTTTAAGTGCTTCGGCGTCCATTTGTGCCTGTTCGCGGCGGCGACGTGCTTCGTCGGCAAGACGCTGTTTTTCCTCTTCCGAAAGCTTGTCTTCCTGGTCTGTCGTGGGGTTTAGCGCATTGAGCTCAGCTTGTATTGCTGCTTCATTTGAATGCAGGGCATTAGCTTGCATCTGCGCTATATTCAGAGGATTTAAGAAGTCGGGTCGATAGCCCTCCCAACCTCCGTCACCCGTAACCTCGACACGCAGGGGTATTTGAACCTCTTTCGGTAACTTCGCCATCTCCTCGTTGATGATCAAATTAACCTTATCGAGTTCGGCGCGGATTTTCTCCAGTTGTTCCTCTTTTATTTTTATCTTGTCGGCGGGAGGCATTGCATTGAACTCTGCCTCTGCTATACGTCGATTGTAATCTGACAAATTGCCTTCAAGGGTTGCGAGGGCAGACTTCTGAGTCTCGAGTTCTTCTCGAAGCCTGATATTTTCTCCGGACCCACCTCGCTTAAATACTTCCCATGCATTACTAAGTGTTTGATTCAATTCATCAATACGCGCTTTCGTGTTATTGATGTTTGAAGTAATCTCATCGTAATTTCGGTTGTCTTGCTCTGCATTTAACTCCTTATTTACGTCGGTGAGTTCAGCCATCGCCAGTTTTTCACGCGTATAGGCAGCGGTGAGGGCAGGCGATAGTTTTTGCAGTTCCTCGTACGCCGTGATTTGAGCATAGAGCGTTTGGTTTTCGTCCTGGACTGTCCGGACAAGTTCATCAATTCGGGCGCGGCGATTCTGTTCCTGTTTGTTGAACTCATTCTGCCGTTTGTTTAATTGTTCCTGTGCACGTTCTGTAGCGGTCGAGCTGTCCCGCAGTGCCCACATAGCCGTGGCAAGCCCAACCACAAGTGTCGTAATGAGCACGAGTGGATGAGAGAGCATAGTCTTGTTGAGTAGTTTTTGCGCGACCTGCAACTTTTGTGTAACTACGAGTTTCGCGTAGTCGAGCGCAATATCCTTTGCTTTGATAACATCTACGGCAATGATCGCGGCACGGTATGCGCCATAGGTGGCCACAAGCCCGATAAGTAATTTTCCGACCTTTTCGTAATTCTCGACAAGGTGCGCTGCCCCTCCTATGGCGTCGTTTATAAAGCCTTCCTGCGATTTGCCCATGTCATTGAGCATCGCCTGCCAGGCGTCTTTCAATTTCTCAATCTGTCCGGGGATGGTTTTCGACATCTCATTCGTCATATTGTTGAATTGCCCGCCCTCGTCGGTCATCGCGTAGATGGCCTTCTGAACCTCAGGAAAACCAATTTTCCCCGCCTCGACGAGTTTTTGAACTTCGCCTGTCGAAACACCGAATTGATCGGCGAGAGCCTGCACCATTGGAATGCCGCTCGTTGTGAACTGCATCAGGTCACGGGCATAGAGGCGACCCTGGGTCATCGTTGTGCCATAGAGGTAGGTCATACGCTCTAACGGCAAGCCGAGTGCGGCGGAGACATCGCCCAAGCGACGCAAGTCTTCTGTGATATCTTTGGCGGCAAAGCCATAGGCCAACAATTGTTTTGCTCCGTTCGCTACATCTTGCAAACCGAATGGAGTCTCGGCGGCGAGTCGGACCATATCAGCCATAAGTCGGTCAGCATTTGCTTTGCTACCCAACAAGACACTGAATGCGGTCTCCAGCTTCTGGAACTCTCCGCGAACCTGTATGATCGACCGTCCGAACTGAATGACCTCCTTTGCGCCGAAGACCAAGCCTGCCGAGCGAGCTATGTTTTTGAACGCTGTGTCGATTCGCGCGCCCTCCGATACAGATGCATTGCCGATATCAGCAAGTATCTTTTGCGATTGTTGAGCATCCCGGCGAAGCTGGTCGTTGTCCAATCCGATCCCGAAATATATTGAGCCGTCTACATTTTTTGCCATTATTCAAAAAGTATTGCTTTTACGTTATCCCTGTTTCTCACGTCTTCCGCATCTATATGATTGTGGTGCTTGTGTTTTGTGCCGCTTTCGGTGCTCTTGTAGCTCGGTAATGCGGCACTGAGCATTATGAGGTTTTGATAGCTGGTTTCGTAGAGCAGTTCACGTAGTGTGAAGCCCATCTCTGATCTCAGCATTGTCGCGATTATTGTCCAGGGGTTGTTGTTTTCGTTTTGGTTGGTGCTGTCATCCTTGTCCCTTTCAGGAAACACGTAGTTTGAAAAAAAAAGGGAGTTTCGGCGTTCGTGCCGAGGATTTGCACAATCGCAGATTGCATTTCGGCAGGAGATCCGTTATACATAAGCCAGGTTTTAAGTTCCTCAAAACGGTCTATTTTCGTTGTTTCGCATATGGTTTTCCGGATGCCTATAAGGCCAAGCAGTGAGGATTTTTTTGTTGCTTTTTTTGTTTCGACATATCCATTCTCTTTTGCACCGAGGATCAGTTTTGCCAACGCTTCGGTCTGAACGGGCGCGTATTTCGCGAGTTGCAGGGTGGCGTTGATGATGTTTTGCATATTGTCGGACGTTTCACCGATTTCAACATCGGCAAGTTCTGAAACGATTGCCGAGAGGTCGTAAAGTGTGGCGATTGTTGGGCGAGCAACTTCAAAATCCCGTCCACCGATGGTTACCGTCATTTGCTTTTGGAGCACTGCCTCGGCGACGTGCTGTTCGATTGTTTTCTCTTTTTTTGCCATTGCTGGATTGTTTTTTTAATGTTTTTGTGACCGACGGGTCGGTCAAAACCCGTCGGCCTGGTGTTTTATGCCTCCTCGCTTGCGGTGTAGGGCTTCAGAATCTTTCCCGACTTGGGCTTGAGGCCGTCGAATGTGTAGGCCCAACGCTTGCCTTCGGCACTGTTCCACGTCTCGGTTATGGATACAGAGGTGTTGTCCATAACGAAGCCTGCGTTTTCGGGATCTTCGGGGGTGAGCCTTACTGCATAGTTTCCGGCGATGACCCCGTCGGTGTCTTCGATCGGCTTTTCGTCGCCCTTCTTCACAAAGAGAGCGAGAGCCAGGCTGTACGCATTTGCTTTGCGACGAGAGTCGACCACACCGCCACCCTCTTCTTTTGCGTCGATCTTTTCTCCTTGCTCAACGGTGAGTTGGGTCGAGTCTTCAACGATTTCGGGAAGTTCTTTCCATTCTGTCGGAGCGGCACCGTCTGCGCCCACCATCCCGATCTCTACTTTGGGTTTACCCCAGCTTAATACTGCCATAGTTTTTGTTTTTTAATGGTTAATAAAATGTGCTAAAAATGGTTTGTTAATTGAAATATTCATACATCAGTTTTACGGCGATGAAGTGTTGCCGGATGTCTGGCTCTGCCTCTGTACAGATTGTCTGGGTGAGACGGAGACGATAGTCCGAGTTGTTTGCGTTGAGGCTATCGACCCACTGTTGGCACAGGTTTTCCAACTCATCCGTTCGTGCCATATTCTCAACGGACACGCCGTTCGTGAACGGGTCAATGTCCGGCACATAAAGGTTTAGGGTTATGAAACCTGTTTGGACTTGATTGGGAACACCTGTTGTGAAAATCACAATGAGGTCTTCCTTTTCGCTATCCCGAGGGCGTAGTCCATTGCGATACACTTTTCCCGAAATGACAGCCACAAGAGGGCTATCTTTGAGCAAGACGATAATATCGCTTTGGACCTGTTTCGCTGTCTTTTTTGTTGCCATAGTCTCACTGTATCTTGATAGTCCTCAGTATGTTGGGAACAAGCTTTCTTGCCAGTTGCTCTGCGCTATCCAGCACGTCATATCCCTTCGCCGATATATAGGCGGCATAGTTCATTCCGGCGACCACGAGGAGCACTATCCCTTTTGAATGGTTTGACAGAAGCGCGTGTGCAAAACGTTTTCCCTCTTGTCCGCCAGGTCCGGAGAAATCTCCCTGCTGAACAGCTCTTCCATCCTTGCCAACGACATAGCCGATCGAGTTGCGTAAATTACCCGTTCGATCCGGATATGACCCTTTTGCACGAGCCTCTGTAACGCAACACTCACCCACATAGTTCAGATTGTCGATGATTGCCTTTTCGCGCCGTTTGACTTGCGCTTCGAGGCGTGCGGCAATCGCAGAGTTCGGCGTGAGCTGTTTGATAGACATAGGTTATACAAGGATTTGAGTTTGTCCAACTGCTTTCAAATGCTCTACGGCGATAATCGGAAACTCGCCGACAACACGCCCAAATTGGGTGGTAAGACGAATAATTTCGCTATCCCACAACCAATCCTCCTCTGTGACAAGTATTTCATAACCCAAGTTGTTGCGCTTGTTCGGGAAGAATTGACAGTCGATAGGCGCGCTCCAGGTTTCGGTTGCCGGAACGGGATATCCGGTGTTCTCGTCTATCCCTCCATTGACCTTGTGCTTCGGCTCGATTGTTCCGTTTACAATAATCATAGCTTGTCGCCTTTATAGCCGTGTCGAACGCTTTTCCCGGAAATCCCACGGGCGCGGTTGCGGAACTCAGCCCGCTCGTCGTTGGTGAAACTGTACGACTGACCTCCTTGCGATATATTAGGGGCAACAGCCAACCAGCAGTACAAATCGGCCACAGCTGACTTATATGCCTTGCTATTCAACACTGTCTCGTCAACTTCGGCGTCAGGAGCAAGCCCCCGACCCACAAGCGCATCAACAATGGTGCGCTGTGGGATCGGATAACTCGAAATGCATTTGAGACTGTCAATGATGGTCGCCATTGTGTAGTGGTTTATGTTACACTCAGCGCGCTTCCTGCGTGTTAAGAAGGAAGATTCCATCCACGTCGGGTACCGGCAGTGCAAAACCCTCGGCGGCTGTCCACTCGCGCTTCGGGTCGGTTTTCGAATACTGCATAACAGTGATATACGGAGCGACCTTGCTGTATGTCACGCCTTCGGTCGGGAACGTATCCTCGATCGACGCGCCATATTGCAATGTGCCAACCTGATCCATCGTGAGGAACGAAACGATCCCCGCCGCAAACGGGCGGACAGGTGTGCGCTTGCCGTTCTTTTCAACAATTACAGCCCGATCGACAACTTCCCATACGACACCGCCGTTCTCATCGGCAAATGCCGCGATGAAGTTGGCGGATGATGCGGCGCGATTCAACGAATCGAGACCAAGGAACCCTGCAACGAGTTCGCGACCCTCCGCGGAATTACGCGCCTGATTGAACGTCGCGCGGTCAGACATAATGCGTGTGATGACATAGCCTTTGTCAGCTGCGGCCGAGATCACACGCAACACATCCGAAATAGGTGTTGCGCCATCCTCTCCCCAGGCAATTTTACTTGCCCCGAATTTATGCGACGCTTCGAGGCCGAAGTCTACACGGATACCTGTACCGACGTTTTCGGCATCAGGAACCACACACATACCCGTCGAAATGGTCTGCAAGTGCATATACTCGATACGCTCCTTCACGCCCCGAGCAACTGCGTCTGCCGGTTCTGCGATGAGCTGGCGTGCAATTTCGTTTTCGGAATTTGGGTCAAACAGCAACGAACGAAGACCAACGAGGTCTTTTTCATCTTTGTAACGTGTGATCGCAATCTTGGGGATATTCCCATTTGCCTTTTTCAACACGGGACGCGATTTAAGCGGCTTTTCGCTGTCGAGAGCCACCACGTCGGCAGCAACGATAGCGCGGTCCATCGAGAGTTGATCCCATTTCAGGGTGGGCGAGTAAACATCGCGGAGCTGACGTTCATAGAAATAGGTCTTCGCTTCGCGTTCGCCGTTGTACTTATTCCGGAGCTCGTTTGTAATCGAAGCCCAGAACTTCTGAATGATTTCTATAAAGAGTGATGTATTCATTTCTTCTTACGTTTTTTTGGGTGAATAACTACGCTTCCTGCACATTGTCGTGAATAAACACGATACCCCATCGCGGCCAGTCAAGCATAGCGTCGGTAGGGGGATAGGGGCTTGCCAAGTTGTTTACCGTACCCTCCACCATAATGGCGGCAGCAGGCTTGGCAGTGAGAATCGAGCCATCGAGAACACCAGCGAACTCGTGACCCTCGGGTAGTGCGGCATAAGTGTCGCCAGTTACGGGCATTGGCTTATACACGTCGGTTGTCGTTTCGCGGATGATGACGTGACCACTTTCGATTACTTCGGCAGTAAAGCCAGCAGTGTCGAGTGTGCGTCCGCCGGGAATATCCGCGGTCTTGTGTGTGATAGCGACATCGCTCTTCGAGCCGCCAACCCGTACACTTTCGTTTTTGAGATTTACTTCAGGCATTTTTTTGATTTTTTAAGTTGTTGTACTTTTTTGAGCAGGAACAAGTCCCGACATAATCTCGTCGAGTTGATCCTGTGGGACACTTGATTCGTCTTTTTTGACGACTCCAGTGCCTCCTTTGGGACGACCAAAAACAGCCCCCTGAGCCGCGCTCTCTTTGACAAGCGTCTCGACTTCAGTCGAAACCTCTCCGGTCAGCGCGTCGAAATCCTCGTCCGAAAGGTTTTTCACGTCCATACGCTGGTATGGTTTGCGAAGTGCTTCGGGTAGTTTTTCGATAATGGCGTTGAGTCTGCCTTTTCGGTCGGTTACGACCTTTTGGTCTTTGATGGCCGCAAGCTCATCCGACAGTTTTTTATTGCCGTCGATGAGTTCCTGTGCCCACGCGGGGACTTTCCCCTTTCCATCCTTGCCCTCGGTTACTCCATCCCTGTTGTCCCCGTCTGCAAGAGCCTTGATTTTTTTATCCAGTTCCGCCGCTCTCTTTTCCGCCTCGGTCTTCGCCGTGCGGATAGTGTCTGCTTCGGATTGGAATGCTTTCAGAAGTGTCTCGACAGCGGCAATAGCTGCGTCTATTTGATCTTCATCTGTGACTGAGGCTTCCAAGTAGGTGGCCGCCGCCTCGATAGCCTTTGCGCCGATTCCCAAGTTTTTGTACTTGTTGGTCAAAGCGACCTGAATTTTGGTTTTCATATTTTTATTTGGTTTTCGAGTAAACAAAAAACAGCTCGCGACTTTGATAGCCACGAGCTGCCCGTAAGATACGGAGTTGGTCCTTTCGTTCAGTCTCGGTGGCGTATTTCTCTATACGCGATACTGCAAAGATAAACAAATTTTTTAATGATTGCAATATAATCATTAAAAATCGATACTTTTTAAAAATAGTTTTCAAAATCAGGCGAGATTTTGTCACCGAAGCTTAGTAATGCGGAGAATAATTTACCTATTCGCCGCGTATTTGCGGAATATAATTTGTATATTTGTCGCATAAACAATTAACACTATGGCAAGATACATCTATCAATATCCGAATTGGCCGCATTTTACTTGGGACGAACAGGATATGCAGCTCCTTTTGGGCAAGGTTCGCCACTTGCAAGGCAAACTGTTGGGACAGATGAGCACGGTTGGTTTTTCGCTCAAAGAGGAGACCAATCTGACCACCCTGACGCTCGACGTGCTGAAATCTTCTGAGATAGAGGGTGAAATCCTGAACTACGATCAGGTGCGCTCGTCCATTGCACGAAAACTTGGCCTCGAATACGCGGGAATGGTTTACGCCGACCGAAATGTGGAAGGTGTGGTCGAGATGATGTTGGATGCAACACAAAATTATCGGAAACCGCTCGATGACGAGCGGCTGTTCGGCTGGCACGCCGCCCTGTTTCCATTGGGCCGAAGCGGAATGTATAAGATCGACGTGGCTAAATATCGAACGGGCGAAATGCAGGTTGTTTCGGGAGCTATGGGGCGAGAGAAAGTTCACTATGTTGCTCCATCGCCGGACCAGGTTCCACGCGAAATGGATGAGTTTTTGGCATGGTTTAATGACGAGAACAAGTTAGATCTTGTGCTGAAATCGGCCATCGCTCATTTCTGGTTTATCATCATACATCCCTTCGACGACGGGAATGGGCGCATGGCGCGAGCATTATCAGACTTGTTGCTTGCCCGTTCGGACGATACGTCGCAACGCTTTTACAGCCTGTCGAGCCAGATACTTGTTGAACGTAAGACTTATTATGAGGTTTTGCAAAAGGCCCAGTCCAGCGATGGCGACATCACTGCGTGGCTCGAATGGTATTTGAATTGCCTATATCGCGCTCTGCAATCAACTGAGACAACGATAGAGAACGTTCTCCACAAAGCCGATTTCTGGGACAGGCATAAAGAGACTGAGCTTAATGCACGCCAGCGACTGATGTTGAACAAGTTGTTTGATGGTTTCGATGGTAAATTGACTTCATCGAAATGGGCAAAGATTACAAGAAGTTCGTCCGACACCGCTTTGCGCGATATTCAAGACCTGATAGCCAAAGGAGTCCTGCTGCGGAAAGAGGCGCAGGGTGGTCGGAGTACGAATTATGAGTTAGTGTAGCGTATACACCTAAAAAAGCTCCCGCCAGAGGCGGGATTCACTCCTAAATTTACGTTGTTTGGTATCAATCCCTTGATCGTGTATTATCTTTGCAAAAATTTCAGGTTATGAATAAGCCGGAAGATTACGAGGATTATTATGAATATTTCAATCCCGATGGGAGCGAAAAGGAGATGCCTGGCGGGATGTCTTTTGCCGAAGAGATTCGTTGGAGTCGTCGGCAAATGGTGATTATGTTGTCGTTGATGAGAGACGAAAAACGCGAGAAATTTTTGGTACGCCGCCGGTCACCGTACTGGCGCCAGATTTTCGAAATTCCCAATGGCACATTATTATATAAGTTCAGAGATTAAAGATCTTCCATTTTTATTGTGAATACTCGTTCCCCGAATTCAATACCTTCATCAACTGATAATATTTTAAACTTGGTATCATTTCTGAATAGAACCTCGTACTCTCTTTCAGACCAGGAAACGCGACTAATGTCTCTTCCTGACCTGGATTTTATGTAGAACATTGTATTTGGTGTAAATCCAATAGCGACCTGTTTCCTTGTAGACGTTGATGTAAATCCTGGATGTATCATAGGAAGACCATTCTTGGCATACTTCCTATACTCCTCTAATTGCGTTGCGGTTAATGGTGCGCCACGAAATACCTCTCCTCTATATACGTCAAGTTTGTCTAATGCTCGATTCAGCACGCGTGAGTATCTGTCTACTTCCTCTGATGTTACATTATTCCACAGAGCATTATTGATTGTTTCATAATACTCTTCTGTGTAAACTCTGACGGCCAATGTCTCAGCAGGAGTTAGATTAAATGATTTTGCGCTAATATAAGTCGAGGTTGTCGCCTCTATCGCGTAATCCTTGAAATGATCCAATATGAATTGCTCGTCGGTTATTCTATGGATAGTTTCGCGATTATCCCGTATAAAATACGGCTCTGAGGAAGCTTTTTGGATTCGTTCTCTGTTTTTGTTTACCCATTCCTTGAAGTTGCTTGGGACATCCGTCACCTCGTTTGCGCTCGCGGTGTTCGTTGATTCACCGCTGAGTATTTTGTCGGTATCGGCGACCAACTCCTCCTCGGTTTTCAGAATTGGTACGACCAAGCATCGACAGGCGGGATGCCAGCCGACAAACTTAAAGTCTTTAGGATAATCCCCTGTCAGATCATCGCAAATGTCGGGAACGGGGTGGTTGTTTGATATAGAAATCCGAATACCCACAACAAAGTCGAGCCTTTGCCAACGGTCGTGATCTGCGGTGCGATACGCCATATTTATTTCCGTGCGGGCGAGGCGCATTGCGTTTTTGTACGAAGACCGATATACCCCGGGACCAGGGTGATAGGCTTTGGCCGCCTTTGATAGAGTTAAGTTCCCGTATTTATCTCTAATCCGTCGGAATAGGCGATTAGGCTCATTGAGATATTTTTTCAGTTCCCGGGCAAGTTCTGTTGCGGAAGTGCCGTTTTCGAGCGCAACGGATAGTCCGAGTTCGATCTCTCGGCGATTCTGCTCGGTAAGTGCCCATACTCGCTTTGATAATGTCAACCCATTGGTTTCGCGACTTCGGAAACTCACCAAAGCCGCCTCGTTTCGGCGTAGATAGTTGGCTTGCGTCCGTGTCGGAAGTTCATTGAATCGTTTGCCGAAGACTTTCCAAATAAGCTCGTCGGTCTTGTCATTGGATAAAGCCCATTCCGCACCCATTCCTGCGAGTATAGCCTGCTTGACCCGAGCATTTGCCTGCTGCATAATTTTTTCAACCTCTTTGCTTGTCTGCGAATAGGACGAGAAAGCGAAAAGTCGTTTTGGGTCGTATTTATCCTTGACTCGGTAGGCCAACTCCGACAATTCGTCGATTGTGTCGTGATAGATGCGCTTAATTTTGCGGTCGTATGGATTGTCTTTGGGCATACTTTGTTATACCGTTGCTCCCATTAGGTCTACGATTCCCTCTTCGGCAATTTGTCTGAGGGTTTCATCCACGTTGTCGCTTTCTCCTAATTGTGCGATTGCTTCTCTGCGGCTCATAATTTGTGCGGTCACGGCGGTTGCAAGATTCTCGATTTCGGTTTTGCGCTCCGAAACTTGGAAGGGTGTGAGTTCGCAGGAGACTTGCAAGCGATCTATTTCGTCGGTGAGTTCGGGTCGGATGTTTTTGACAAAAGCCTTAACCACCGAAATTTCACGATCGAGAAATTCGAGAATGCGACCACTTTCGTCGCCGACTTTCAGCATTGCATCGACGAAAATCTGTTTGAATGCTTCGCCGGAAAGCTGAAGACTTTTCAGATTATCATAGCTGAAATCGGGAATTTGGAGCATCGCGAAATACTCCCTGCGTAGTGTCTCGGTGTAGAATCGTACGTTTGTCTCCGACAGCTCCCACGTGATATAACCCGCTTTTGCATTTGCCGGCCATTGAAAAACGCTTTTGCTGTCGCTGGGTTTCTCACCACCATACTCAATCTCTTCGTCGGCAAATACGCCGAAAAGGGGCTTTGTATTTGCTCGAACATAGTTGCCGGCGCGAGACAGAGCCCACTCAATCTCATAGACGATGTTTGAGGTGTCTTCCCAAATAGGTGTTGGTCGGTGCATATAGATAGCGGGGATTTTCCCGATTCCTTGTCCGTTGGGTGCGCCTACGGAGATATTGTCATCCTCGGCAACTTGCCAGGACGAATCCTTGCCATTCATTATCCACTTGATATGCTGATTGGCAGTATATGTGTCGAAATACTCCGCCCATTCGCCCATCGATTTACGTCGGTAGCCGAAAGATAACGCGACGAGATCGCCGTATTCATCGAATAGCGGATATATGTTGTCGCCCTTTATCGGAGAGTAGTTCGCGCAACGTATTTTGAGGTTGCTTTCAATGCCATAGAGCGAATGTTTTTCCGCTACCGCATACCACAGTGTCGCAACCTCGCACCCGGCAAACAGCATATTCCCGCGCTCGATGTTGATGCTGTCGATGCGGTTGCGTGCATAAATAGCCTCGATGATTCGCTGGATCTCTTTTTGTTTGTCCGTTTGGGATTTGTAGATTCGTTTGACTGGAATGCCGAAGCATAGCGAGGTCATTCGGGCGGTAACGAGACGCTGATAGTCGAGGGCAATGCGAGTCACTTTCGTGCCGGCTGGGTTGTCGCAATCCCCTGGTACATCGGGGTAAAGTGATTTGTTGTTGACGGGATGTTTTTGCGGATTGTACTCTTTTTCGAGTGCGCTCCATTTCGGCACATCTGCGCTTTTGTCTTTGAGTGCCGCAATCGCCTGAGTGGGATCGAGGGCGAGGATTTCAGTGATTGTCATATCGTTCTGTATTTTTTGTCGCGCATCATCACGCGAGTTGTTTTTTTATCCTATCGCATTTGCAATCCTTGAAAGGTTTATAGTCTGTGCAGGCTTCAATTCGAACCACATCCGCATCATCAGATTGTCCGCTTCGTCGGGCGACCGGCCAAGCACCTGCTTTATCTGCTCTTTGCCGATTATCGTTATTGCACCGTCTTTGCCAATATCTTTTTGCTTTATCTGTTCCAACTCCTGCGTAATGCGCTCACGGTTCTCGATAGGCTCGTCGGGTAGGTACATTTCGTTGTTGTTTACTACGTCGGCCAGTTTGAAGTAGCACTGTGCCCGAAGATTGCGATAATTGTAGTGCTTGCCGTGAACTTCAACGGGTCGTGAGCCATTTACAAAACCCTTGCATCGAAGTGTATCGACAAGCCCGCCACCGACACCATCCTCGTCGGCAATCGTTTGACTGTTCGGTACACCATAATCGGCCTGTAATTTGCGCACCAACGTCGCCAGCTCATCTATACGACACTTCGCTATTGATTTATGGTAAATGCATACCAAACCGTCCCAAATGCGTATCGTTGTGTCGTTCTTACCGAGCCGCGCCACGTCTATGGTCATATGTCGTTTCCCACCATTTGCCTTTACGTGGGTGTTGGTGAACAAATCGATGATTTTTTCGTACTTCATCATTACGCTTGGGTCGTCGTCGTATTCCCAATTGCCATCGAGCAGACGCGCTCGGCTGATCTGGTCGAGCTTGCGCAGGTTCTCGATGTAGTAGCGGTCGATGTCGGGATTGTCGGTAACGAAAGCCTGAATGAACGCTAAGTCGGGTGGCAATATACCCTCACGGAATGGCTTGTAGAACTTCGGATAAACAAAATTCTTAGCCGGATTGGTCGTGCCCAGCATCTTAGGAGCAAGTCCGAACTTATCTACGTTGTGCCGGATGCGCGAGCGCACGATGTTCCACGCCTTTTCGGTGATTTGTGACACCTCGTCAATAAATGCACCCGTTATTTCAAGCGATCCGAGTTCGTCGAAGTTCGGGTCGGATGGATAGTAGAACAGGTCTTTGAGCAAAATAATCGAGCCATTGAAGAACTCGATGCTGTTTGCGTTGGAACTATTGACCTTGTAATGCGTTCCCGCCCGTATCCCTTGCATTTGAGCGACCTTGTAGAATGATTGCAGGGTAGTTTCTTTGAGCGTTTTTAGTTTCGCGCGCCCCATTAGCCACCTGCTATTCGGATATTTCAAAGAACATTTCGTGAGCCAATATGTACCGAGTATGGACTTGCCACCGCCGGCCGCACCCCCATAGACAACTTCATTTGTAGAACGGTCTTCTAGCCGGTCAAGAGCCTGCGTCTGTTTTTGATTTAACTTCATAAACTCGTTCTTCTTTCCATTCGATCGACATATTGCCGGAATGATCGTGTTCTTGTCGCTTTACATAGCCACGTTCCTTGCCTCGTGTTTGCAGCAAAAATTTTATGAGTTGGTCACTGCCTTCGTTAATTCGCTTTATCATATTCTGCTCGGCAAAGTCCAGAACAACCTCGTTAAGAGACTCTACTGCATCGCGATAATTTGGGTCGTTTCGCAGCCAATCATAATGAGAGGAACGGCTTATGCCGCACTTTTCAGCAGCAGGTGTAACTATTCCGAGTGTTTTTTCGAGACACTCTAACATTCGCTTCTTAACAGCGTTGTTCTTTGTGGCCTTTTTTGCCAAATCATCACAAAGATAATACAATATGATTATAATGCAATCATATTGCGAATAAAAATTTCATTTTCTCCTCCATAATTTTGTCTGAGGGTCGCAGAACCAGTTGTCCTGCGGATCAGAGGCCGACCAGTGTTTTGCGGCCTCTGCAAATGTCATCCATTCGTTGCCGCACTTTTTTTCGAACCGGTCCTCGTTTGCCGCCCACCTTGCCAATCGTCTCGACAATCCCCAGGTTTTCTCCATCTCAAACTTCATCATTGTGCCGGACTTGTTGGGTTCTGTCCAGTAACTGAAGAACGAGTTAAGCATATCGCGACCATATGTTTCGAGATGCTCGGTAAGCTCTGCCTTGAACTTGTTCCGTCTTTTCAAAAAATCACTTTCGAGAGAGGTGCGGTCACGCGCAATTCTCTCTCTGTTTTTCTTTTCTCTACTTTTCTCTACTTTATTCTCTACGTGCGCGCGAGACGGAAGAATCTCGCTTTCTTCGGAAATAATCGGACATTCTTCTGGAAGAATGTTTATTTTTTCCGGAATTTTGACATCATTTCTCTTTGCTCGACGACACATATCAATGTACCTACGCTGAATAGACGCAGAGGTTAAGACACTCCCACTCGCACGCAGTTCTTTATCGAAAAGACCCACCTTGCAGCAGTAGTTTACAACTTCCTCTACCGTTGTCTCTTTCAGTCCGAAGTATTCAGCCACGTCAAAGGCAGTACTTTCGTCCCACTCGATGAAACAGCCTTTTACTCTGTATATCTCGCAAAGAAGATAGTCGTACACGGCGATACCATCACACCTAAACTCCTTTTTGAGTCGTTTAATGCGGATGTCCTGATACCTGTCGGTGTCGATGTTATAGTAGGCAAAGCCTGTTTTGTTGTTTGCCATAATCAGTTGGCGATTTTCGTGCCGTACAATCTTTGCCTTACTGCCCTCCAAAACCTCCATCGCTTTGCTTTGCGGTTCTGTCGAACTACTTTTCGGTTGTAGCGTGCGATGTCCCGCGGATCGGTTGTTTCCACGAAATAGTGGTTCAGAATAATTGCACTCATATCACTTTTCAATTAAATAGGTTTTCAATTCGCCAAATTGGAAGTCATTCAAAATCTCTTCCCCGTCGACTACTGTATGGAACTCCCACCATATCGGTATAACATTCGTTATCGGCCGCCTGTAATAATCCGGAGCATCGTCGACGCCTCGATGGATAATTGCCGTGAGCCTCAAAAAACCCTCCCAGCCGTCGCCGAGAACCTCGATGTCGTCATCGATGAAGCAGGCCGAGCCGAGCGCATCGGATAATGCTTCGGCAGTGGTTCTATAATCATCCTCTGCTAAGTGCAATTTCTCCATTGTGGCTATTCGATGTTGGTTGTTTTCAAAGGGGTTATACGATGTCGCTCCACGAACTTATCAATGTCGGTTTTCCGATACAAAATCTTTCCAGCCACGATGTAGAAAGGAATTTGCCTTGTTTCGCGCCATCTTTGTTGCACGTTTCGCGACCCTATACCGCCGAGATACCTCTGCGTCTCCGACACCGACAAATACATCGGCTCGAGGTCCCTGACTTTGGCGTATGTTCGTGCTCGTCCCATCTTATCAATATTTTTATTACATTTGTCGAAACAAAAAACCACAATCGGCTTTATCTTGGAGAGAAGCACCCGATTGTGGTCGAAAAAAGTTCAGTGCCTGGCACTTCGCTTTTCTATGTCGTGTAACCGCTTCTCTCCAATGATTACGATGCAAAGATATATCTAAATTAGATATATTCAAAATAATTATACCACAAAAAGATATAAAAACTGAAAAATAATTTGTAAATAATTGATAATCAGCGCGATTATTGAAGATAAAAAATAGCGTAAAATTGCTGGATACTAAAGAATCTGGGTCATTTGCGGCTTTGCTTGTATATTAAAAATAGATATAAAATGAATATTATAGAGAAAACAAAAAAATTGAAGGCCTTTATTAGGGATACCGGACTTGGCCAGGGGGAGATTGCTGAGATATTGCAAACTTCCCAACCCGCCGTAAATGCTTTGATCAATGGGAAAAAGCCGTTTGGGAAGAAGGTCGCTGCCAAATGGGAAAAAGAGTTCGGTATTCGTGCTGCGTGGCTCATCACTGGCGAGGGTGAGATGTTGAAGGCAGATAGCTCACCTGTGACAATTACGGAAAATCACGAATATGTTCTATTGCTCCCTATCTCGGCTCAGGGCGGATCATTGAATGATTTTGTGGTGTCGGTTAAGGATAGTGATTGCGAAAGGATTGTGTCTCCCATAAAGGGTGCCGACTTTGCCATCAATGTTTCGGGCGAGAGTATGTATCCCGAGTATCCGAGTGGGTCGCAGATACTTATTAAAAAGATAAACGCCAGGGCATTTATTGATTGGGGTAAAACCTATGTTCTTGATACGTGTAATGGCACGGTGATTAAGCGCATATTTCCGTCAGATTCGGGAGATCCCAATGTTGTAAAGTGTGTGTCGATAAATCCCGATTATCCGCCATTCGAGGTGAATCTGACGGACGACACTTATGGGATTTATCGCGTGATGATGCTTATGGCGGTGAAATAGAATTACTTATGCAGTCGGAGGAAAGCAAACAAATAACGACCCGTTTTTTTGAGGCATTGTATGCGCTCAAGGCTCGGGGTGTGATACGAGGGAAGCAGACCTTCACCGCTCGCTATGGCATTAATCGCTGGAATTTAAATGCTGTGGAGAAGGGGCAGGGGACTCAGAATAGTGTGCAGTTGGCTTGGCTGGTATATTTGATTGCCGATTATGGTGTCTCGGCCGAATGGTTGATGGCGGGCCGAGGGGAGATGTTCGTGGCGACAAAAAGCTTGAAAAAACAGAAAATTCCTACAACGAAAAAGTAACCTTTTTGTAACGCACTGATTGTCAGGTGTTTGCTGATGAATATATTCTGCCTGTCACGCAGGGGGTCGCGGGTTCGAGTCCCGTCCATACCGCCGCAAAGAAAAGAGCGAACCTTTAAGGTTCGCTCTTTTTGAATGCCGCGTCGTACATTGCCGCGTTCTGGGGCAGGAACAGGTCGGCGAATCCCGAACCATATTGAGCACAGTTCACCACGTATGCGATGATGTTCGCAAGGAAACGATCGTACGTGGCAGCACTTCCGTCGCCCATTCCGTTCACCATTTCATCGGCATCGAGGTATGTGTATGTGGAAGATAGGGGAATGCCGACGTCGAAGAATTGCGAGTCGCCCCAGTATACAATCCCGTTGGCAGGGTCGATGAAGAGCATCACGCACCCGCCTTCGACCCCGTCCTCGTTGAAGATGATCGGAATGGCTGTTTCGGGCAGCGATTCGGCGTCCACTCCCGAGTTGATGCTGTCGTAGTAGAACTCGAAGCTTGCGAAGTCGGGCACGGGGCCGAACGGTCCGTCCTCGGTCAGATAGCGGAATATGGCCGAGGTCTGGGCTGTCGCGTCGGTGGTCACTTTCGCGTCGGAGATTCCGCCGTTTGTGTCTTTAAAATCTATGCCGAGCATCGAGAGAACGGTGGTGCGTTTGGAGGTATTTTCGGGAGCGTTGGCAAAGATGGAGTTGGAATCATAGTCTGTGGCGAAGACAAATATCCTCTCGTTGCCATATTGCTGCCAGTAGCTGTTGATCACATCGTGCAGCGATTGCGGATAGTTGGTCAGGATATATTGTCCTCCGATATGCACGTAGCGGTATTTCGGGTCGATCTGCGCGGGGGTTGCGGAGAGGAGACTGATGGCGATGGGTACTGTCGTTTGCAGGTGTCCGCTTGTGCCGTACAGTCTCGGCTCGTCGATCCAGCTGGTGTAGGTGCGCAGATAGCTGGCCGCTTGCCCATTGATCGAACCGTAGCCGCTGTGGATGTCGAGCACATCCAGAGAGGTGACGGGAGTCACTATCGCGTCCTGGGTGACGACGATGGTTTGTTCGTTTTCTTCCATTCCGTCGATGCTTATCTTTATCGTCGCTTTGGGCGATTCGTTTATTGTCGGATAGAACAGTTCGTCGAAACCTATCCGCAGGGTCGCCGTGGTGCTTTGTCCCGAGATTGTCGTGCCGGCGGGCAGACCTGTGGCGGGATCGAGCAGATAGGCCGGATGAGGATCTGTCGAGCTTCCGGAGGTCCACCCTTGGGCGGTGATTTCGGCACTCCAGGTCATCGACTCGGGGATTGTGATTCGATATTCGACATAGTGGGTGTGGTTGCCGGTCGTTCTGTCGGGTGTTCCGGTGTGGGGCACTGTTTCCAGCTCGCCGATTCGTTCGACGTCGAAATCGAGGGTACGCCTGACGGGAATTCGGATGCTCATCAGACCGCCGAGGACTTCCATATCGAGATAGTCGCCTGTCATTTCGGATGTTACTGCGTCGACCACCAGCAACCACTGCTGCTGGCCGGGCTCAATACTGGTGTGGGGAGGGGTACCCATAATGAAGTTCATCGTCTCGGTGTAAAGTCCTTTCGAGCCCTCATCGGCTGTGCTTATTTCACCGGCGTCGGGATAGCTTTCGGATGTGATGGTGAAAGGTACACCGCTGGTGGTGATGTAGAGCTCGTCCCGGTCGCCGACGGTGGTTCCGAGTGTCAGTTCGGGCTTGCTGAGGATGACATAGCGGTCTTTGCCGAAGTGGTATTCGGAGTTGCTGCCGCCGTTCCACGGCAGGACGATGGCTTCGATATGTGTGCTCGCGTTGTTGGCCGCATCGTCGGGATTGTTCCAACCCGGGCCGGTTATCTCGGTGATGATGAATTGTTGCCAGAAGTTGCGCAATACGTGGCCTTCGAAATCGAGGCGGTAGAAGGTTTCGATTTCGGAGCCGTCGTATTCGCCGCCCACCACTATGCAGGTCGTTTCGTCGACCACGTCGTTGACGACATTTTCGGTCAGGAAGTTGGCGTAGCTGTTTTCGAGGGGAGTGGGCATATCTCTGAACAGAGGGGTGGTTTCGTCGGGTATCGAGACTGCGGTCGCCCTCGGGGTGGTATCTTCGTCGAGCACCGTGCCCGGGGTGGCGAAAAATTGGAACTCGTCCACGGCGCGATAGACTTTGATGCTTGTCATTTTGAAATTATCTATCGCCGGTGCCAGGTCTATGGTCACTTTGGCCAGCGAACGCAACATCGGTATCGTCACCGAGCCCATCCCGGGTGAGATGCTTTCCAGCGTTTTGACGCCGCTCATCGGCATACCGGAAGCTTGAATAGATATTTTGCCCGTCAGTGCTTTGCGCACTTCGCTTTCGGTGTCGCCCGGGATTATGTCGTCGAGCGTGCCGTCGGCAAAGTTGGCAATGGTCAGCAGGCGAACCGATTTGTGCGTCGAGGGGAGTGTCGCCGTGAAATCGGCCTCGGAGTCGTCCAGTTGGGATGTGATTTCTCCAATAACGGTATATTGATAGAGAAATTCGCCGATGCCGTTTTCCTGCTCGAAGACCAGCAGGGCGACATTGTTCACCTTACCATCTATGGTCACGGCCCGGGTGTCGACTTGTGTGGGTGTCACAGTTTGAATGATGAAGTGTGTGTCCACTTCTTCTTCCGGACCCGAGTGCGAGTCCTGAATCGCTTCTTCCCACGTGCACGATGTTGCCGCGAGTGCCAAAGCCACAAGTATAGAAAAATATCGTTTCATAGCTTTATTCTTTATCGGTCATTCCGGGTACATCGTAATTTTCGGTCATCACTTTATCCACCGCCCACGCCCAGGAGTTGGAGAACACGACGTTGATATAGTCCGAGGCGTCGTAGGGCACGGTGTTGGTCCACCAGGTGTAGAGTCTGTGGAACCACAACACTTCTCCGATGTAGACTATCCTGCGACCCGGATCGATCCCCATCATCATAATGTTGTTGTTGGGCCCGTTGCTGCCGGTGGCGACGATCAGTGGAACGAGGTTGTCGCGTGTGTCGGCACCCGTGATGTTCATAAACAGGGTGACGGTGTCGTATGGTGTCGCGTCTCTGGTTCCGCAGGTGTGGGCACTCCCGAACACTCCATCGAGGAAGGGGGCGTTTGCTTCGGTCGCCGTTGCAGGCACCAGACCCTCGTATTCAGGGCCGTATCCATATGTGGCATTGTCCAAGTCGGTGTAGGGCCGCCATATCATATTCGCGTCGAGCATCGGCCGCAGTTCGTCTATGGTCAGGGCGTTATCGCTCGTCAGGAAGGCCACGTGGCCGGGTTGCTGCATCCATTCGTAGATAATCGAACAGGTGGCCGCATCCGGACTGTAGTCGTAGGCCGTCGTGATTATGTCCACGTTTGCCAACAGGTCGACCAGGGCTTGTCCGGTGGGAGTGCCGACACCGAGGAATTCGATCCCCGCGCAGGGAACCGACCCTGAGGGGCCGAAATAGTTGGTGTTTCTCAGGATGGCTGTCATTCCGCTGCTCGTGGAGAGGTTGAGCGAGCCGTAGGTGTTCAGGCCGAGCGAGTAGACCCGTATTGTGCGTTTGGTCGGGTCGTTGGTCGGCGGCTCGGGCGGTATGGGCGGCGGATTGCGTGCAATTTTTATGTAGATGGTCAACATATCGTCGGCCGCGTGCATTTCCAGATAGTCTTCGGTCGATTCGTCGGTCAGTGCTGTTGCGGTTATCTCCCACTTTTGCTCACCCGGAAGGTCGGCGGGGATCGACCTCATTGTGATGGAGACTTTGTCGGTGGTGATGGTTTGGGTCGACGGGCCGGCGATGTCCAATGAGCCTGCTCCGGGTCGCCTCGTCGAGTTGATGGTGAAGGGCTCGGTGCTTGTCGTGATGGTCATCGTGGCCGTGTGGTCGACTATGGCGTCCAACAGCATGCTGTCGGCACTCAGTTTGATGTATCGGTTGTCGCCGAAATAGTAATCGGTGTTGCTTCCACCTTGCCACGGGGTGACCGATGTGCGCAGGCCCGAGGCGGGTTGGGTGGCGGCATCTTGTGGCGAAGACCAGCCGCTGCCTTCGACGCCGACGATCGTGAATTGGTACCAGTAATTGCGCAACACCTGCCCAAGCGGGTTTTCGGCGTTGCCCTCCTTGCCGAAGTCGATGCGATAGTAACTCGGGGTGGCATCGTCCGCGAACCGCCCTTCCACCACGATGCAGGCGTTCATTGTCGCGGCATCGGCATCGTCGGCGGATGAGGAGGCCGCCGCTGCGGTTTCGGTCATATAGCCCAGGAAGACACCGTTTGCATATATATCCATCATCGAGCTGTTTTCCACTCTGCCTGTGGCTTCGGAGACCGATGGGGCGGTCGGCATCGGAACCGTGGTCTCGTTTTCAACAGCCGCGGAGGCGGGAAATAATTGCCAGACATCGCTCATTCGCCAGATCTTTGCGCCCAGGAGTTCAAACGACGGAGAACCCGCATTCAGATCGAGAGCTACTGTGGCTTTGGCAAGGGAGCGCATCAGCGGAACCCTGATCTCGTCCGTCGCTGCGGGAATGGAGGCCACCTGTGTCACGCCTGTCATCGGAATGTTGATTATCGCATATTCGTTGATGGAGGCGGCTAACTCTGTGCGTATGTTGTCCTCGGTGAGTTCGGATGCTTCGGGTTCTGTCAACACGTCCAGCATCCCGTCGGGACAGTTGGCCACGACCATCAATTTCACCGGATCGGCACTCGGTGTAAGATATGCTTCGAAGTCGAGTTCGGTGTTGCTTCGCTGGTCGAGGTGCCGGCCGACGGTCGTGTATTGGAATACGAAATCGCCTGTGCCGTCGGGTTGGGTCAGCACCAGCACGTCTATCGTGTTGACGATGAATTCGCTGTCGTCGGTCGCGCGGGTTAGCATTTGTGCGGGGCTGGGCAGACCTGCTTTAAAGTGGAGGGTCACTTGGTCGACCTCGGGTAGCTTTGTTTGCGGGAGGATGATGGTTTCGCGCATGCACGATGCGGCCACCAGACTTACTGCCGCAAGGAGCAAGCTCTTTATCACTATCACTGTTGTATTTCGTTTCATCGCCGTTCATTTTTGCCTAACACGCTCTCCTTTTCAATTCGCGTGCCGAAAGAACTTAATGCGTGTCAGGATGCTGTGATTGTTCTATGTCGGCAAAAGGAGTTATCTTTGTCGGCAGTTTATGAAGATCGAACACATAGCCATTTGGGCGAAAGACGTTGACGCGCTTTGCGGGTTCTATGCGCGCTATTTCGGAGCGACTGTTTCGGCGAAATACCACAATCCGCGGCGCGGGTTTACTTCGTGTTTCCTCTCGTTCTCAGATGGCGGAACACGCATCGAGGTGATGAATATCCCCGAGCTGAAGCCTTTGGCGAGTTGTGAAAATGTTACGGGATTGGCGCATTTTGCTGTTTCGGTGGGCAGTCGTGAGGCAGTGGACTTACTCACAGGGCGGTTGCGTGCCGATGGTTTCAGGATTATGGGCGAACCGCGTACGACTGGCGACGGTTATTATGAAAGCACCGTGTTCGACCCCGAAGGCAATCTTATCGAAATTTCGGTGTGATCGTTGCCCGGCGACGCTTATCGCGAACCCTTCTTCAAGGCCCTCACCGAGAGATAGAAAACGTTTTTCGGCTATGAAGTATCTTTCCGGCTTCTTAAAATTCCGGAAAAGATGCCACAGAACAAATTTGCCTTTGCGCGCTATCGGATCATAGACGCGCTGCTCTCCCGTCACGATTATGTGAAAACCTCGGTTATTGTCGACGCTTGTTTTGCCCGAACGGGGTTTCGGGTGTCGCGCCGCACGGTCCAGATGGACATCGAGGCTATGCGGTTCGACCCTTTTTTGGGCTTCGATGCCCCGATCGATTATTGTCCGCGCCGTCGCGCGTGGTTTTACTCCGATGCCGATTATCGCCTCAATTCGTTTTCGTTTACTCCGACCGAAATGGCCGCGTTGGAGCGGTTGCTGGCTGTTTCGTCGGATGATGACCGCGAGTTGTTGCGCGGGGTGGTGGAAAAGTTGCGGGCGATGGCGGACGGCGAAATAAAAGTGCGCCATCCGGTTCTAAATTTGTCGTGAGAAATTTCGATTTTTTATGGCTTTTTGGAACAGACAAGATTGCTCCACCCAAACCTTTGCCGATCTCGTTCGCGGGTTGCAACATTCGGTCAATGCGGCGATGGAGATGCTCGAAGCTCGCAATATCGAGCTGTTGGGGCGTTATTTCGACAAGGATGGTCACGCCGCTATGCGCCGGTTGCTCATCGACCCCGAGACGGCGGTCGACATCCCCATCATCTCCATTGTCAACCCTTCGGCAATGAATATTCGCGAGGTCGAGATGGCCTTCGATGTTCAGATAGATGCCGCCGAGTTGAAACGCAAGGCCGACCAGGAGGGTTTTCGGGTGGGCGATCGCGAGGAGTCGCTGGCCACCAATCTCGATCGGTCGAGCCTCGAGGTGAGCTTTGGCGGCAAGAAAAATTCGTCGACTATGAATGTGAAGATAAAGTTCCATTCGAGCCCGATCCCCGAGGGGTTGTCGCGCATTATCGACGAGTACGACAAGACTATTTTACCCTTTTCGATTTCATAATGTTTTCCCGCAGTTATCTACTATATTTTTAGTTTTAAACTTTTAGTTTTTAATTTATTATGGCAAACGTTGCAAGTAATTTCCAGGGGCTTCCCATCGCGGAGCTCATTGCGTCGCCTCTTCGCGCGGCGTGCGATTCCCAGAAACTTTTGGCCCAGTCGGCGTTCGAGTTTATGACCCAGATCGGGTTTACAGACGACAAGCACACCCAGGCGCGCCTGCTCGAATTCAAGCTGGAACGCCCCGTCGAGGGTCAGGGCGGTAAGTCGGAGGTGACGGTTCGCGCGCCGTTCATCGGATTGGTGCCCATTCCGTCGTTGCTCATCGACGATGTTCAGATCGACTTCCAGATGGAGGTGACCGACACCGCCACCAGCAAGGACAGTACCTCTTCCGAGGTCACCACCGACGCTTCGGCCAGCTTCAATTTCGGTTGGTTCGGCAAGGGCAGCGTGAGCATCCACGGCAAGGTCACCTCGGCGCGCGAGAACACCCGCTCGACCAACCAGACGGCCAAGTATCAGGTTCACGTTTCGGCTCGTCAGCAGAAACCCAGCGAGGGGTTGAGCAAGTTGATGGACATTATGGCGGCGTGCATCGAGCCCATTCCGGCCGGCAATGCTTCGTGATAGGGTATGCCGGCCATAATGATCAATCGGCACGATCCGGATTATCATCGTGCCACGCTCACCCGCCGCAGCGACGACGACCTGGCGGCGAGCATATTGTTGGCTCTCAACTATTCGCGCCGCACTAAGCAGACGTCGGTGTCGCAGGGACTTATTCAGATGGATTGCGTGGCCCTGTGTTATTGTCCGGAGGGGCTGTGGGTTGCTTCGAACACGCGCAAGATCTCCGACGACGACCTGGAAACGTTGCGCACGTTTCTATGCGACCAGAACATCGACATCTATGTTGTGGTGAACGGTTCGGGGGGTATGCACGCCGAAATGCAGCTTCTCAAAGAGCTGTTGGAGGTGTACACCAAGGGGCAGATACAGGAGCTGGGGCTTCGAATGGGGGTATCGAAGGCGTGCTGCGGTCGGTGTGCGGATAAGCTGCGTGAGTACAGCATCTCCTTCACCGAGGAGCACGACTCGCCGGTTGTCAATTGGGAATCACCCGATTGACGCGCGTCATTTGCGTTTGTTGCCCAACCGCCACACTGCGCGCATCGTGATGATGAACACGACGACGATGCCGACGATAATTAGAACAGCCAATATTTGTCTTCCTTCCATAGTGAAGGAGCCCGTTGCAAAAACCGTGCAAAAGTGATATGGACGAAAAAAGTCGCAAGAAGTGCACTTGCTTTCAATTTTTTATTGTAAGTTTGTGACAGTTTTGTTGACTGAAAACGTCCTGACCAATGAGAAATGTATTGATTTTTTGCGTTGCGCTATGCTTTGCGGCGTGTGGCGGAAAGGCCGAGCGATATGGCGATAAGTTCGATCACGGCACGGTGGATCTGAAGATTTCGGACTGTGGGTTGAGCGAACACGTTGTGCGCATCGACGGCAAGAGCGACACCACGGTCTTTTTCGAGGGGCACGAATATTCTTTTTCGTTGCGGCCGGGCACCCATCGCATCCACGTTTGGGCCGATGTGGAGGGTGTTTTCGTGATTGGCGATGTGGCTTATGTCGAGGCGGTGAGTACGGGTGGTGTTTTGCCCTATCCCGAGCGGTTTTTCTCTTCTGCGACCACGGTTACGGTCGATCCGGACGGAGTCCATAGCGTTGTCGCGCTTATGAAGGGCCATTTGCGTGAGTTGGTTTTGGTGGTCGACGGGTTTAGCGAGGGGGTGGAGAGCATTCGCGGACGGTTGTCGGGTGTTGCGGGGTCGATGAATATCGATACCGAGATTTTGGGCGAGTCTTCGACGGTGGAGATGGATTTCGTTAGGGGTGAGGATGGTTTGTGGCGGTCGACTGCGCGGATGTTCGGTGTTGTGGGCTCGGTTCAGACTTTTCGGGCGGAGGTTACATATTTGGCCACAAGGAGCGACGACCGGCAGGAACCTTCGGCTGCTTTGTCGGAGATCGGCAGGGGCGTTTTCGAGAAGGACCTGAGCGATGAGTTGCGCAGTTTCAACGACGACAAGAACTCCCCGATGCACCTCGTGATGGGGTTATAGCACCGTTTGCTTGATCCCGGGGATGAGCGATTTCCAGATAAAGTTGTAGGTGCTTTTTTGTGGATCGCGCTGTTGTGTTCCTTCGCCGGTGCGCAGGTTTCCTTTGCCGTCGCGACCTGGGTTGCTGTTGCGGATCAGGATGTCGTTCAGCGCGAAGGTCAAAAAGCCGCGCTTTTGGTGGGTCTCTTTTTTCAGCAGTTCCACTTCCAGGTCCGAATAGCGCATCGTTAGCCATACGTGCGATTGCGTGTTGGTGCCCTCGATTTTGTAGTCCAGACGTTGCATTTCGCCGTCGGTTATTTTCACGTTCATTAGCGGTTCTACGGCGCGGTTGAATGCCGACAGCGCGCTTTTGCCTATTTGCCCGCTCATTTCCCAGTGGTTGTCCAGCGAGTCGATGGGGAATCGGCAGTGGGCGGTCAGTTCGCCTGTGTGCATTAGGAGCGCGGTGAGGTCGATTTCGAAGAATCGGTCGTGTCCTTGCGCTGTGTTGGTCAGGTTGGTGACGGTTCCGTGTCCGTTCGTTATGCTCACCACGCCGTCGGTTGTGGCTTCGGCGGCGAGTTCGTTGTAGGTTATGTCGAGGTCGTTGTAGATAATCTTTTTGATCTCGACAGCGATGGGGATCCGTTGCACCGATTGCCACAGCAGGGGTTTCACGCGTGGGGCTTCGTAGATTTTGCGGTTTTTGCGGCTCACTATCGCTGTGCTGTCGACCGTTATGCTGTCCACTATCAGCTTTTTCGCCATCAGCGAATCCACGTTTATGCCGTTCAGAGTCAGTGTGTGGAGCGAGATACGGTTTCGGTCGCTTTCGCCGGTACCGAATGCTACGGTCAGAGAGTCGATTGCGATGGCGGCCGTCTTCAGTTGGTCGACATCGACCCTCATTGCGCCCATCTCCATCAGGGTGGGGTCGCCGGTTTTCGATCCGAGGACCATTGTGGCGTTGTGGGTGTCGAGGGTTATTGATTTTGCTCCTAATTGTTTGTTTTTGTAGCTCACTCCGCGCACTCGGGCCCGGTCGATGACGGCGTCCAGGGCCACGATGCCTTTTGCGGGGGTCGATGCGTCGTCGTGTTGCACTTTCAGGTGGGTTCGGTGCAGGGTTACGCTCCGGTTCAGGAGGTTTACGGCCACTCGCCCCAGGTCGACGTCGACGCCCGAGCCTTCGATCTGCTTTTCGATTTGAGCTTTGATGATGTGTTCGGCAACTTTATGGGCAACGAAGAGCAGAATTGCCAGCCCTGCGACGATTGCGATGACTATGATTATCCACTTTTTCATAATGCCCTGTGGTAGAAACAAAAACCACGCCATACATCTGGCGTGGTTTTGTTTGCTCCTCTTCAAGGACTTGAACCTTGGACCCCCTGATTAACAGTCAGGTGCTCTAACCAACTGAGCTAAAGAGGAATATTTCGCTTTTTGCGAGTGCAAATATAGCTTGTTTTTTCTTAACTGCAAAAAAATAGTTAACTTTGAGTTGTGATTAGATTACTTTTTATTTTCGCGGCGGTTTTTGCCGGAGGGCGTGAGGAGTCGCCTTTGCGGTTCGACGACAGGGGGCACAATTTCGGCACCATTCGGGAGGCGGACGGAGAGGTCAGCCATGTGTTTGTGTTTACCAATGTCGGCTCGGAACCTGTGGTTATCGACCGTGTGGTGGCGTCGTGCGGATGTGTTGCGGGCGATTATCCCCGTACGCCGGTTGTTCCGGGCGGACGGGGCGAGATTGTTGTTGTTTTTGAGCCGGCGGGTTATCGGGGCAGGGTGGTGAAGAGCATTGCGGTGGTTTCGGGCGGTCGGCGGTGGAGCAATTTTTTGGAGATAAAAGCTAAGGTGAAATGAGTTTCAGGATTCTTTATAAACATCGGTTGACGCCCGATACGACCCTTATGCGCGTCGAGGCGCCGATGGTTGCGCGGGCGGCTCGTCCGGGCCAGTTCGTCATCGTCAGGGTGGGCGAGCAGGGCGAGAGGGTGCCGCTTACTATTGCCGACTTTTCGGCTGATGAGGGGTGGGTTGCGATCGTTACGCAGACGGTGGGGGCGACCACTATGCGCCTCAATTCGTTGGAGGCGGGCGATTCGCTTGCCGATTTCGTGGGGCCGCTGGGTCGCCCGAGCGAGTTTGTTGACGAGGATGTGTCGGACAGAAGATTTTTGTTTGTCGCCGGTGGGGTTGGTGCGGCTCCGGTTTATCCCCAGGCGCGTTGGTTGCACGAGCGTGGGGCGAAGGTCGATGTGATTATCGGCGCGCGCAGCAGGGACCTCATTATTTTCGAACGGGAGATGAGGGCGGTGGCGGACGAAGTTTATCTCGCCACGGATGACGGGTCGGCGGGGTGGCACGGGCTGGTGACGGGGTTGTTGTCCGATTTGGTTCGGGTTCGCGGCAAGGTTTACGACGAGGTTGTGACGATCGGGCCGATGGTGATGATGAAGTTTGTTGCCAAGGAGACATTGGGTTTGGGGTTGAAGACTGTTGCGAGCCTCAATTCGTTGATGGTGGACGGGACGGGAATGTGTGGTGCTTGCCGTGTGACGGTTGGCGGGCAGACGGTTTTTGCTTGTGTGGACGGGCCGGAGTTCGATGCGCACGTGGTCGATTTCGACGAGGCCATCCGCCGTTCGACGATGTACAGGCCGCAGGAGGAGAGGGCCTATCACAAATGTAAAATCGGGTTGAATGGCGAGTAAGATACCAAGAATAGAGGCGCGCGAGCAGGATCCGCGGCAGAGGGCGATGAATTTCGACGAGGTCAGTTTCGGCTTCACCGAGGCTGAGGCTCGGGCCGAAGCGGGGAGGTGTTTGCAGTGCAAGAATCGCCCTTGCGTGGCCGCTTGTCCGGTGCATATCCAGATTCCGGAGTTTATTTTGGCTGTCAGGGATGGCAGGGTGGGGGAGGCTGGCGAGATTATTTCGCGCGATAGTTTGTTGCCGTCGGTGTGTGGCCGCGTTTGTCCCCAGGAGGTACAGTGCGAGGGGAGCTGTGTGTTGGGCATTAAGGGCCGGAGCGTCAATATCGGCAAGTTGGAGCGGTTTGTGGGCGACTCGGAGCTGGCCGAAAAACCCTTAGAGCGATCGCGTGTCGTTCCTAATAGCCATAAGGTGGCGATTGTCGGCAGTGGTCCGGCGGGGTTGACGTGTGCGGCCGATTTGGCTCGAATGGGCTATGGGGTGACTATTTTCGAGGCTTTGCATCGCGCGGGCGGGGTGTTGGTTTATGGCATTCCGGAGTTCCGGCTGCCTAAGACGGCGGTGGTGGAGCGCGAGATAGCCAAGTTGCGGGCCCTCGGAGTGCACATCGAGACCGACGTGGTTGTCGGCCGAACGATAACCATCGACCGGCTTCAACAAGAGTACGACGCGGTTTTTGTCGGTTCGGGTGCGGGTTTGCCCAACTTTATGGGTATTGCGGGCGAGAACCTCAATGGCGTTCTTTCGGCCAACGAGTTTCTTACGCGGGTGAATTTGATGGGGGCATACAAAAAGGATTCCGACACTCCCATCTATGTCGGATCTAAGACGGTGGTTGTCGGCGGGGGCAATGTGGCGATGGATGCGGTCAGGGTCGCTAAGCGATTGGGCTCGGAGGCGACGATTATGTATCGCCGTGGGGAGGAGGAGCTGCCGGCGCGAAAAGAGGAGGTTCATCACGCCAGGGAGGAGGGCGTCGAGTTTCGGATGCTTGCTAATCCTGTCGAGATTTTGGGCGATGAACGGGGCTGGGTGAGAGGTGTGAGGTGTGTGAGGATGGAGCTGGGCGAGGCGGATGCGTCGGGTCGGCGCAGTCCGGTTGTGGTGGAGGGCTCGGAGTTCGAGGTGGAGTGCGATTGTGTTGTGATGGCTTTGGGTACTTCGCCCAATCCGTTGATTGCGCGGACTACGAGTGGGCTTGTTGTCGGCAGGCGTGGAACTTTGGTTGTTTCCGACGATGGGGCCACTTCTCGTCCGGGGGTGTTTGCGGGGGGCGATGCGGTGAGTGGTGCGGCCACGGTTATTCTCGCGATGGGTGCGGGCCGAACCGCAGCGCGCGCGATAGACAAATATATTCGTGGAGTATGAAACTCATTCGCCTTAGAGAGATAGACCTCATTGTCCTTCCTGAGATGTTTGCCACGGGTTATAACGTCGATGCTCGGGCGGTGGCGGGGTGTGCAGGGGAGGCGTTGGATTTTCTCCGGAAACTTGCCCGACAGTATTCTTCTGCCGTTGTGGGAACGGTGGCGGTGGAAGAACACGGGCGTTATTATAACAGGATGTATTTCGTTCGGCCCGACGGCACGTTCGATAAGTACGATAAGCGACATTTGTTCTCGTTTGCCGGCGAGCATCATAGCTATACGGCTGGTCGCGAGCGGGTTGTGGTCGAGTGGCGTGGGTGGCGGATATTGTTGCAGGTGTGTTATGATTTGCGTTTTCCGGTTTTTTCGCGCAATCGGGGCGATTACGATATGATCGTTTACTCTGCCGATTGGCCTGCTTCGAGGATCGAGGCTTGGGATATTCTGCTCAGGGCGAGGGCGGTCGAGAACTTGTGTTATGTGGTCGGGGTGAATCCCATTCATTCCCGATTGATCGATTTTAAGGGGCGCGATGTCGGGGCTGTGGATATGCAATCCTTGAAAGATTTCCGTGCAAAATTTCCCGCTTTGGAAGATTCCGACCGTTTCGCGTTACAATTTTAGTCTCCCGAACGTTATATTAGCGTGACGACGGATTTCAACACGCTCTATCTGACCCTTCATCCGCGCGTTTTTCGCTTGGCGGTGCGCATTGTCGGCAGTCGCGACGACGCCGAGGATGTGGCACAGGACCTTTACGAACGGTTGTGGCGTCGGCGGTTGGTGGTGATGGTGCAGCGCAATCCGGCTGGGTATGTTTTGGCTGCGGCGCGAAATCTGTGTCTCGACCGTCTGAGAGCACGAAAGCAGACCATAGAAGTACCGCCTGCGTTGGGTGAAAAAAGTTTCCATCAGTGGGACGACACGGCCGAGATTGTTGCGCGTCTGTTGGACGCCCTGCCGGAGAAGCAGCGGACGGCGATCCACCTGCGCGATGTCGAGGGGATGGAGATGGTCGAGATAGCGCAGATAATGCGCACCAGCGAAACAGCTGTCCGGATGTCGCTTTCGCGCGGTCGGGCAGTGCTCAGAGAACAACTCACAAAAACGATGAACTATGGAACGTGATGAATTACAGAGAGCGTTTGACACTATCGGGCAACAGATGCCTCAGAGGCAGATTGTTTTGCACCGAGGCTCCCCGAGGGGTGTTTGGCTGGCTGCGGCGGCTGTCGTCGTGGGGGTATTCTTTTTGGTTAAGCCCGCTCCGGAGCCCGATTTTGTGTGTTACATCGACGGGGTGCGCATCTACGATCGTGCCGTGGCCGAGCAGTACGCCCTGGAAACGCTCGAACGGGTGAACGCAAAAATGGAGCGCGCTTCGGCCGAGATCACCCGCGTGAACGAAATTTTGAACAAACATTTAACCCAATAAAAAACGTAGAAATTATGAAAAAAATGTTGTTTTCCGTGGTTGCGATTCTGGTTGGTTTCGCCGCCGCAGCACAAAAATCGAAGGTCGACAGTCTGGTCGAAAAGTACTCGACCAAGGACGGGGTGACGGTCATTAAGCTCGATGGCAAGATGCTTGAAAATAGGGAAGGGATGTCATTTTTTGCTTTCAGCGACGATATTTCGGACAAGACGGTCAAAAACATCAGGCAGGTGACGGTGATTTCGAACGACGGGGGAAGTGAGGAGCTGGCGGAGGCGTTTCGTGTGATATTGGACGGCAAGGAGTATGGCGAGGTTTTGGAGCTCGACTCGAATGGCAGTAAGGTGAGGGTGGTGTCTAATGTGGACGTGGGGCGCAACGAACAGGGCGAGATTGTCGTCACGATCGACGAGGGCGATAAGAAAGAGGTGCTGGTGCGGATCGTCGGCGACCTCTACCCGCCCGACAAAAAATAGTCACTGCATTTCGGTGAGCAGGTGCCAGAACCGTTTGGGCATATGCTGGCGTTGGAGGCGGGGGTTGATCCTCGCCTCTATCGCCATCGAGTGGAAATAGGTCTTCCACAGGCTCTGGAACAGCTTTTCATCCGCCGCCAACATTTCGTTGTCCAGCTGACCCGCCAGCAGATGGGCGTCGTCGTCCATCGTGATTTCTGTGACGGTGTGGAGGTCATAGTAGAACCCATAGCGGCGTTTGATGTCGTAGATGAGCCACTTTTGGTCGCGAAATCTGTCTTTGAAATAGGGGATCGCGAGCGGCAGAGCGTTGTATTGCGGTGATACGGGCGCGAAGAAGGTGGGTGCGCCGCCGTCGTTTTCCGACGGGTCGTTGCCCTTTTGGAAACGCGTGAATTGCGTCAGGCGCGTTTTTTCCCACGACACTTTTTGCGCCAGTTGTTTGATGCGCAACACGTCGGGGTCGGCAAAATCTGTGGAAATATTGGCGACCTCATCGAATACTCGGCGGATGAAGCGGAAGATCATTCCGTCGACCCCTTTTTCTTCGCTTAGCCAGCTGAAAAAGAGCATATTGCACACGTCGCGCGAGAGCCGTTTTTCGAGCGCGCTCCACACCCTTTGCGACTTTTCGGGATCGGTCACCACGGTGTGCTCGTCTTCCGTGAACAGGGGCGCAATATCGCCATCCGACAGCAATACATCGGGCACTTGACGCCTCGTGTAGGCATCGAAAACCGCGGTCAGCAGCCCTTCGAACGTGGAATCATACCGGAAAACTGTCATTCCGGAAACACGATGGAGGTTTGGTCGAGGTCGCCTTTGCGGCGCGGTTTTTTTGTCGTCAAAAACTTTCGGATCAAATCCGGATGCGTATCACCTATCAGACCCGCCTTTCCGGAAGTCAAAATAGGGGTGTTGTCCGAAAAAACAATGTTTTTCAGCTCGATGCCCCCTGTTTTTTCGCCTGTCGTGACAAAAAACTGTGCTTTTTTCATCACGACCCCTATTTTTTTGAGGGTCTGCGCTGAAATTCTCGAATGTCGACGCGCCGCAACGATCAATTGCGCCGATTTCACCCCGATGCCCGGCACCCGAAGTATCATCTCATAGTCGGCGCGGTTCAGGTCGACGGGAAACCGTTCGGGGTGGCGCAACGCCCACGCCAGCTTGGGATCGATCTCCAAATCGAGGTTGGGATAGGCGTCGTCCACGATTTCGCCCGCCCCGAAACCGTAGAAACGCATCAGCCAATCGGCCTGATACAGGCGGTTTTCGCGCACCAGCGGCGGCGAAGCGAGCATCGGCAGCCTCTTGTCGTAGTCGTTGACGGGCACGAAGGCCGAAAAGTAGACCCGTTTCATCCCCTGAACGTTATAGAGCTTGGTGGATAGCTTCAGAATTTCGTTGTCCGTCTCGGGCGATGCCCCGACGATCATTTGGGTACTTTGTCCGGCGGGTGTCCAGCGCGGAGCCTTCTTGAATTTGCGTCTGTCCTCGGCACTCTCCAAAAAGCCCTGATGGATATAGCGCATCGGCTGGTAGACGCTTTGATGGTCTTTTTCGGGTGCAAGAAGTTTCAGGTTGTCTTCCCGCGGGATCTCGATGTTAACGCTCAGACGGTCGGCATACAGTCCTGCCTCGCGCACCAACGCCTCGGAGGCTCCCGGAATGGACTTCATATGGATGTACCCGTTGTATCTGTGAAGGGTCCTCAAATCTTTCACCACCCTCACCATCCGCTCCATCGTGTAGTCGGGATTTTTTATCACGCCTGACGATAGAAAAAGCCCCTCGATATAGTTGCGCCGGTAGAACTCGATGGTCAGCTCGACCAGCTCGGCGGGGGTCATCGTGGCGCGCGGAATGTCGTTGCTGCGCCGGTTGATGCAGTAGGCGCAATCGTACATACAGTGGTTGGTCATCATAATCTTCAGCAGCGACACGCAACGCCCGTCGGCCGTGAAGCTGTGGCATATTCCCCAGCCGTGAGCACTGCCCAGCTGTCCGTCCTTGCCCGAGCGCGAAATTCCGCTCGAAGCACACGAAACATCGTACTTTGCGCTCTCGGCCAGTACCCGCAATTTCTCTATGACGCTCTCTTTCATCGCCCACAGCTCTCCCAAAGGGGGTTTTAAAGGTAAAGATAATTTTGGCACACACGTTGTAATTCGACGGGGCAAAAACCAACATTTTATTAACAAAACAAAAAAACTTAACCATTTAATGTATCGAGTTATGAAAGCAATGAACAAATTCTGGCTGGGCCTCGGCGCCTGTGCACTTCTCGCAACGGGTTGTGCCAAAGAGGAGGTAGCGATCAAAAAGCAGGAGGCGAAGGGTGGTGATTCCGAAATCACCGTCAGGCTTCGCGGTCTGTCGTCGACCCGTTCACTGTTGGGCGACAGCGATGCAACCACCATCAAGAATTATGAAGACAACGTGGTGGAATTTGTGCTCTACGTTTTCGACGATGCGGGTAAATTCATCGAAAAGAAGGAGAGCGAAGGGGCACCGGCTCAGGTGATTTTGACCGGTTACACTCCCGAAGCAGAGGTGCAGTTCGTGGCCTTTGCCAACACCAAGAGTGCAGGCATCGCTCTTCCCGACCTGGCTGTGGGTGACGATGTGGCGGGAGTGTTCGACGAAATCTATGTGACCTTGCAGAGCCAGTTGGTGAGCGACTTTGCCGACAGGAGCAAGGGCTTCGTTATGAGCGGACAGTATGGTGCCAGCCTTACGACCGGCAATCTTGCCGCCCCTGCCGACGCACTCTATGAGATTCCTGCGTCGTCGGATATTGTGACCGTTCCTGTGGAGAGGGTGGTTGCTAAGATTATGTTGGGCGACATCACTTTCGGTCCCGACATCACTGTTGGCGACATTCTCAACTTCCAGATCAAGGGTTCGGGTGTACAGCAGGCTATCAGCCACTCGTTTATGATTCCGGGTGAGATAACCACTATCCCTGCCTCGATTCCCTCGGGTTCGATCAGCTATTACGGTTCGTTTGCCGAAGGTGGCACGACTGTACTTGCAGGTTTGAACGATGTGGACGAAGATGGCCTGTTGGACTTGTCGGGTTTGTTGACGAGTGTTGTTTCGGCTGCTATCGATGCTCTCGGCATATTGGGTGCTCCTCTTAAACTCATTCCGGTGGAGGAGATCGTTAACGATTTGTTGAGCGGAACCATCGAACTCACCGATGCTGTGCTGGGTTTGCTCAATGTGAAGATAGGCGACCTGGAACTTGTCAACCCGGGCGATCTGATCGAAACCCCCGGTCCGTTCTGGTATGTGCTGCCCAACGCAGCAACGACCCTTCCGACCCTGATGACCTTGCAGGGTGAATACAACGGCGAATCGTACTATTATCCGATCATCGTGAACGACCCCGACACAAGCACGGCCGACCACGACTACATTCGCCGCAACACCATCTATCAGATCAACGTCGAATTCCTGTCGCTGGCGGGTAACAAAGACCCCAACGATCCCGAACAGGATATGAGCCTCATCGTGAAGGTCACTCCGGTCGACTGGGAAGGCCCGATCATTCAGAATGCACAGTGGTAAAACCTACCTTGGGTTGACCACCTCAATCCTCGGAGAGCTTGATCGCTCTCCGAGGAACAAGAAAACTAAAAACTTAAAAGATAAAAGGGTTATGAAACAGATTATACTAATCGCGTGCGCGGCAGTAGCATTGGCGGGTTGCGTCAGAGAAGACCGCTCGATGTGTCCGCCCGAAATCAACCCCAACCAAACCGTCACCGAGGTGCTCTCGTTGCGTGCATTCGACATCGACACCGATGAAGACATAACCGACACCGGAACCGTGACCGATGCGACCCTTGTGCTGTTCGACCCCGAAGGCAACTTCCTCGAACAAATCGACATCCCGGGCGACCGACTGATGGACGACATCGAAATCCCCATCACACTGCGCGACTATGTGGGCGACGTCTACGTCTCGGCGTGGGGCAACATCAAAGATAACGTCAACTTTCCCGACGACTTCTCCGACGCGAACTACAGCGAAACACGCTCGCTCGACCTGCTCCACGACCCGCAATATGATGGATTTCACCTCTGTCCGGGCGAAACGTTCTTCGGAACGCAAAAAATTACCCTCGGAGGGCTCGACGAACTGACCACGCCTACCCGTCAGGGTGAAACAGTCGTGCGCCGTCAACAAATAGACATCAAGCAAAAGAATGCCAAACTGTTCGTCACCGCACGAGGACTTCCCGAACCCGGGCCGCAAGAAGACTATTACATCGTCGTGTCGAACCTCGACGACGGATACATATTCGACGGGACTCCCAATACGGAAAATCCCGATGCACCCGCCGACATACGCGAACAAAAAGGCATCTATCAAGCCAACGGCGACCTCACCTCGCAGGCCCCGATGATCCTCATTCACCAACGCGACCCCGAAAAGGTCGACCAAAACACAACAATGAGGCTCGACCTCTATCGCGTATCGCAAGTGGAAGGCGAACCCGACATCCACATCGGAGGAACGGTGATGTCCGACCAGTTCGGCAACGCCATACCCCTCTACTCGGGCAAGCAAACCAGCGTGCTGATAACATTCAGCGGCGGATGTGGTTGCGGGGCCGAAGAGTGCACTTGCGGAGCCGACTGCGACTGCTGTGAAGAGGTGAAAATAGTGTTGGAAATGAAAGTGATCGACTGGCACGAAGTCAGCCAATGGACACAAATAAACTTTGGTCACAAAGACTCGAAATGAAACGCACAACAAAATATATCATAGCAGCAGCGGCCCTGGCAATGACGGTCGGTTGCGCGAAAGAGGTGAGGGTGGAAAACCCGTCGGGCAAAGAAGCCGACGGTAAAGCCCAACTGGAATTTCGCCTCGGGATGCCCGACTTTATGTCGCGAACCCGCGCAGCCACCACCTATCTGAGCGAAGGGGTCGAGAACTACGTATACGAACTGATGGTGCTGGTGATGACGGAAGACGGAACCGGTGGATGGGAATTTGCCTACGCCGTCGATGCCGAGGACGCAAGTCCCGACTCGGCTGTGCCCCAGATCTACAACGCCTCCCTCGAAGTGAGCGACGAGCCCGTGAAGCTGATTGTGATGGCAAACGTGAGCGAAAGGTACGGATTTATGGACAATCTGCCGCCCGAAGGAACTCCCGAAGCCGACGTGCGCAAACACTTTGTTGCCGAAATTCCCACGGGATTCAGGAACGGTGCCGACTGGATGCCGATGTCGGGCGAAGCGATAGTGCCCGTGCTGAAAGACATCTACAACGATCCGATCCACATATCGCTGTTGCGCTCGGTGGCAAAGATACACATAACCAAAAACCTCGATCCCGGCTCCACGCCCTTCACGATAACGGGTGTGCAGGTACACAACTTTTCGACAGCTGTGCAGGTGCTGCCCAATGCCGAAGCGATGAACGCCGAAGCGGAAATCATCGCTCCGTCGTTGCCCGCCTCGTTGTCTGCCTACGCAGGAACGCCTGACGAACTGATCGTGAACGACGAACCGACCGGCCTCGAATTTTACTATCCGCTCTACATAGCCGAGTCGGAAGACAAAACGACGACAGAGGCCGCCTGTGTGATAATCTACGGATATTGGAACAACTCGACGATGACATTCTACCGGATAGATTTCAATCCGGGCGAGGACCCGAGGCTACCGAGCCGCACGGGCGAAATAATCCGCAACAGGCAATACAACCTGAACATCAGAAAGGTGTTCGGGATGGGGTACGACATGGTCGATACGGCTCTGGAAAACCCCGCAAACAGCTCTGTGATAGATGCCGAATGGTTCGACTCGTTCGATCACCTGTGGTTCTCGCTCGACACACCGGGCGGCAGGGAAGATGTGGCGGTGATGCTCAATCCCGAAATAACCGTGGGCCCGAACATTATGGACCAAAGTCTCGAATATGACATCCACAGCACGCGGGAATTCACCTGGTGGTTGGAGGGCTCGAACGATCCCACCAATCAGGTTCAGCAAAACAACGAATATGTGATGGCGCAAATGTTGCCCCTGCCCGCAGGTACGACCCTTTATGACAAACGAATATTCATAACCGCAATGCAAACCAACGACACCGGAGCACCCCGAAGCGGAAAAATATACTTCTCGTTCCTCGACGGAGCGGTCGGCGGTTCGGTGACCTGGATTCAGCAAAGCAATTGACCACTATGAAAAAGTTACTCTACATATTATCGGCAATGGCGGCACTCGCCCTGGCGGGTTGCACCAAGGAGGTGAAACTGATCCCCGACGACCGCGGCGGAACAGATGGTGAAACGGCTATGGTGAAAATAACCGCCGTCGTGCCCTCCAATGGGCCGGAAACCCGCGCCGGAACCATCACCGATCCGTGCGAAGACAACATCATAACGAACCTGTTCGTGATGCAGCTGGCCGAATCCCCCATCGGCTCGGGGCAATATGTTTATATTAAAGGGATGGTCGTGCCCCCGTTCGAAGAGGCCGACGGAGATGTGAGCGTGACCGTGCCGCTGATCAAATGGTACAACAAGAGCAAAATCCTGGCGGTTGCCAACTACACCGACTTTCTGGTCGAAAACCTGCCCGCCGAAGGCATAAGCGAAACCGCTCTGAGAACCGCCCTCGCCGGGCTCTATAATGGTGCGCCATACGACTCCCTGGCCGATGTGAAGGCCCTGAGGGGCGTGACGATGGCCGGCGAAAAGGAGACGTCGAACGTAATCGCCGCCCCGGGACTTGTGATAGAAATACCGATGGTGAGAATGGAAGCCCGGGTCGACATCGACAAAAACCTCGTCCCGGCATCGAAACCGTTCGTCGTGACGGGTGCGTATCTGTGCCATCCAACCGACCACGCGCAGATATTTCCCAACCTGAGTGCACTCGATCCGAGCGACCATACAAAAGTGCTCAGTCCCTCGGTTCCTGCAGGATCGAACCCCAATAGTGTCTATTTGTTGCCGCTGGAAATCGAAGACGACGGCGCGAACCTGACGTTAAGTGCCCTGAAAACACCATATCTGCCAGAAGCACGCGCGGCGACCACCCACGACGAGCGAATAGCCGCATCGTGTGTCGTGATAGGTGGCAGATTCGACACCGACGCCGAAGAGACATTCTATCGCGTCGACTTCAACCAGGACGACCCCGAAAAGTTCGGCGAAATCTTGCGCAACCACCGCTATGTGTTCAACGTAACCGAAGTAACCCGTCGCGGTGCCCAAACCGTGCAGGATGCAATAGAAAATATCGACAAAATGGCAATGGTGGTCGATCTGAAGAGCTGGGACATGGCCGACAGCGACATCTACCTCGGGGAATCCTCCGGTCAATTCGTCAAGATCGAACGGTGGAACGTGTTTATGAAGTCGGCCGCCGGAATAACCGAAACCAGCGACGTGATGACCAACGTGCCGCTCGTCTACCGCTATTTCGAAGTCAAAAACGGGATAGAAACGGAGATACTCAACACCTCCACTTATGAATATTTCGACATCGCAGTCACCGGAGAGCCCATTCACGGAGCTCCCTATTCGCTGAGATTCAGCGTGACGACAAAAAAACGCAACGACGGCTCCGACCCCGCGGGATGGCCGATCATTAGGATAAAACTCTACTGGACCGACGTCGACCTGACAAACTTCGACCAGCTGACATTCGTGCAAAACGGCCCCCAACTTGTGACCGGAAAGATCGTCAACGTACTCTCGGTAGGCGACGAAGGCGCACTGGGCGACAACACGACGACCGACTACAACGAACTCAGGATAATGCTCGGAACGGCCTCCAACTTCGGGACAGGCGGCACGGTGAAGATAGGTGGATTTAACTTCGAAAGCGACGTACTGGGAACTATGTTCACCAACGAAGCCAACGTGGATGCGCTGCGGGCAGAGCTGGAACAGACCGACATTCTGGTGATGGGATACGGCGTCAACCCCGCGCAAGCCAACAGCGAAGCGATAGTCGAATGGCTTGCCGATCCGAGCCACGTGATATTCGTGTCGAGCGAGACAAGCGGACTGTTCCCCGTCGAGCCGACCAACCTGCTGCTGCGAGACGAACTGTATGCCCACACAGGCTATACTCTTGCCTGGGAAGCACCGGTGCTCAATATGGTGAGCGAATACATATTCACCGAGACGATCAACGATGCCAACCGTCCGTTCCTGCAAAACGCGGCAATGTTCGGTTCGGTATCCAATCTGAACACGACATTCACCGGAAAAGACGCGACGATGAGCTTCGTGAAATCGCTGCCCGCACAGGTAACACCGCTGGTGTACACCCACGTGTTCGATCTGTTCGGTGACGGTCGTACCGACGAAATGGTGATGGGAGTCGACAAGCCGAACCGAATCGTGTGGATAGGCGACAGCGACCTGGTGAGCGAACCCGCCGTGACCAACAGCGAGTTCCGCAAAGCGATGCTCAACGTATGGGCCTGGGCAGCAACCACAGCTGCGTCGGAGTAGAGAGCTCGTTTGAAATTCCCTACTCTTGTGCTTTTCGTCTCCGGCCGATGCTTTTCACCCTCGCCTCGCTCGCCGTAGGACACCCTATGCCTCGTTCGGCGGGTGCAAAAATCACTCGGCCGGAGCGCAAAAATCCCTGCGGTCGGAAACTTCAAACGAGCTCTCCTGTCAACAACTCGATAGCCCTTTTTGCCTCGTCGTCCAACGACAACGAACGACGATTGACAAAAAGGGCTATATGATTGTCGATAACGCGGTCGTCCAGCTCGCGGGCGTGCGCCTTAACAAACCCGCGCGAAACGTCGGGGTGGGCAAAAGCGTACTCGATGCTGTCGCGAAGCACGGCCTCGACGGTGGCAATAATCTCCAAAGGCAATTTTTTCGACGCCACAATAGCCCCCAAAGGCAGCGGCAACCCACCCGTCGAAGCCTCCCACTCGGCACCCAGATCGGCCACAAGTTCCAGCCCGTGCTCCGCGTAAGTGAACCGACCCTCGTGGATAAGCACACCCGCATCGACATCGCCGCGCGCAACCGCCGCCGCAATGTCGGAAAACAACATCGGAACCTTCTTTGTGAACTGCGGAAACAGTCTGTTTAACAATAGATTGGCCGTGGTGTGGACGCCGGGAATGGCGACGGTTTTTTGCGAAAAGCCAGACGCCAGCAAGGGCTGATGCTTTTTATCAGCCTGCCGCTCGGGGGGGCGGCTGGCTGACGAGTTTGCAGGCAAACTCGAAACCAACAGCGGTCCATTGCCGAAGCCGAGGGCACTGCCGCTGTCGAGCAACAAATAATCGGAGCAAACAAGCGGCAACACGGCATAACTCACCTTGCAAACGTCCGCCTCGCCCGCCACAACACACGAATTGAGCTGTTCGATGTCGGCAAACCGAACGTCGAACTCCAACCCCCGCAAATCGACACGCCGATTGACAATGCCGTCAAACATAAAAGTGTCGTTAGGGCAGGGCGAAATGGCAAGACTCAACCTCATAACGATGACAAAACAGTAACCAAATCGACGGCCAAATTGCCGGCAGCCAACTCCATACCCGCGGCCGAAATGGCCTCGCCCACACGGTTCGACACCGTGCGCACCTCCACAGCCCGAACGCCCAACCGCTCACACACCGCAAAAAATGCCGCACCTTCCATATTCTCGATCTCGGCGGCACAAGCGTTCTCGGCGGCAATGCCCCCCGCGCAACTCACCGTATTGGAAACCACGCTCCGAAAACCCTCCGGCACCACAGTGGCAAAATAGTCCCTCTGAAAAAGCGGTACAAACCCATCCTCCGACAACCGCCCCAAATCGCCGACGCGTTCCGACGAAACAACCACCGTCTCGCCCACCCGCAAATCGTCGGAATAACTCCCCGCAATGCCCGCCAACACGGCGACAGATGGCTTTCGCTCGCACAGCACCTCCGCAACACTCGCCGCGCACTCCGCCATTCCGACACCGCAAATATGGACCGGAATACCCCGAATAGCCGAAGCTTCCCGCTCAGTGGGCACAAAAACAACCACGCCCCCGCTCATAACTTCGACCTCCATCTCGCCTGCAAAACCCGATAGGGATAGAGCTCCAACATTCGCGCCGCATTGGGGCACAACTTGCGATGGACCGTGATCCCGCCCGCCACAGTCACAAACCCAAATACCTCGTCGCCCGGAAGCGGACTGCAACACTTGCCAAACCGATAACTCATATCGACGCTCTGGTCGTCGATCACCAAAACGTCGTCGGCGGCAGTCTCGGCAGGACGAGGCACAGGCGGCAAATTACGCACCGAAACGTACTCATCACCGCAAAGATGGCGCACCAACACCTCCTTCACCTCGGCAATATCGACACTCCCGTCGGCTATCCTGCCATAGAGTTCCGTGCCCGTCCGGAGTTTATAATGCTTGCAAAGGGCCGTCACCGCATCGTCGATGGCGATGGAGAGTTTCCAATTTTTGATCTTGCGTTGCAACTCCTCGCGACCCAGATTGGCCGCCCGGGCCTCCGCCTCGCGCATATAAGCGCGGATTTTGCTCTTCGCACGAGAGGTCTTGACGATGCCGAGCCAATCGGCCTTGGGCCGCTGATTGCGCGAAGTGAGAATCTCCACCCGATCGCCATTGTGCAACGAGTGGCGGATAGTGACATTCTTGCCATTGACCTTTCCACCAATGCACGAAGCCCCGACAAGCGTGTGGATATGGAAAGCGAAATCGAGCACCGTCGCCCCCTCGCCCAACCGCATCAAATCGCCCTCGGGCGTGAACACAAAAACCTCACCCCCCGCCGACCGCTCCGTGACTCCCTTATAGCGCCAATGGGCCGCAATGCCGCGCTCAGCCACCTCGTCCATCCGCCGCGTGCGGATCTGTATCTCCACCCACTTGCCGTCCGGAGTCTGAACCGTGGTCTGAAGCGACTCATAGCCATTGCTCTTGGGAACGGTTATCCAATCCCTCAATCGCTCGATGTTGGGCTCGTAGAAATCGGTGACAACGGAATAAACGCCCCAACAAGCCGGCTTCTCCTCCTCGCGCGGGCAGTCAATGATGATGCGAAGAGCAAAAACGTCGTAAACCTCCTCGAACGGCACCCGCTGCTTCTGCATCTTGCGCCAAATAGAGTAAACCGATTTGGTGCGACTCTTAATACTATAAACATAGTTTTCGCGCTTCAGCTTCTCCTCCACCGGCACAAGCAGCTTCTCGATAAGCTTGTCCCTCTCTTTCGAAGTCTCCTCCAACTTGCGGGTGATATGGCGATAATCGTCGGGATGGAGGTACTTCAGCGAGAGGTCTTCCAGCTCGCTCTTGATATTGTACAACCCCAACTGGTGGGCGATCTTGGAGTAAAGGTTGAGGCTCTCCCAGCTCTTGCGTTCCTGCTTCTCGTGGGGAAACATATCGAGCGTGCGCATCACCTCCAACCGGTCGGCCAGCTTGATCAGGATCACCCGCGGATCGGTGGAGTAACTCATAATCAGCTCACGGATATTGTCGGCCTGCTCGTCGGCAATCTTGGCGTGAATGCCCGAAATGTTGGTCAGCCCGTCTATCACCAGTCCGACCTCCATCCCGAACTGCTCGCCCACCTCCTTTGAGGTGAGCAAACCCAGTCTCACCACATCGTGCAGCAAAGTGGCAATGGTGGAATTGCGTCCCAGTCCGATCTCGGAGATGACGATAGCCGCCGTTCCGACAGAGTGGTCGGCCAACGGCGCGCCGTTATAGCGCGTCATAGGGGCCAGCTTCTCGTCGAGCAAAACAAGGGCACGCCGTATCAACTCGGTGCTTTGGGCACTGAACGACGCGGCGGCAAGCGACAAGAAATCGCGATATTTTTCTTCGGCCGTCACAGGTGCGAAGTTACGAAAAAAATCTATCTTTGTGGCGCAGAGGCACAAAAATTGTAATCCGCAGAGCATTATGACAGAGACAAACAACAAAAACAACGCCTGGTTCAGGCAAATGCTTTTCCTGGGCATCCTCATTCTGATGGGTGCGGTGATGCTCAAACAACTCACCTTTTTTGTGGGATCGTTCCTGGGGGCCGTCACCTTCTACATTGTCTTCCGAAAAACGGTCTTCCGGATGGTCGAACGCCACCGTTGGCCGGCGTGGCTCGCCTCGCTGGTTATCGTGCTGGCTATTTGCGCGGTGCTCATCGGGCTGGGTTATCTGGTGTTCGTGCTCTTTGCGGGCGAGGTGCGCAACGTCGATATGTCGCAAATTCCCGTCATCGTCCACGAAGCGTTGCCCAAGCTGAACGAACTGCTGGGGTTCGAAATAATCCCCGCCGACGTGGTGAAAGCAGGTTCCGGATTTGTCTCGAAAGCCGTCGGTGCTATTCTGAATACCACATACAGCTTTGCGGCGAACATATTTATGACCGTCATAATCCTTTACTTTATGCTCGTCCACGGGCGAAAAATGGAGGCCGGCGTCAGTAAATATGTTCCGTTCACGGGCAAAAGCCGCGAATTGCTGCAAAGCGAAATAACATCGATCATTTACAGCAACGCCGTGGGAATACCCCTGATGATGCTCATTCAATCCATCGCCGCGGCACTCGTCTACTGGCTGTTCGGGCTGCCCAACGTCGTCTTCTGGGCATTTATGACCGCCATCTGCGGCCTGATCCCGATGGTGGGGACGATAATAGTGAGCGTGCCGCTGGGTATCTGGCTGATCGCGGCGGGCAACCTGTGGGGAGGCATAGCGTTGATGCTGTGCGGAGTGCTGGTGATCGCCAACGTCGACAACGGCGCGCGAATAATCCTCAATCAAAAGATAAGCAACACCCACCCGTTGATCATCATCTTCGGGGTGATACTCGGCATTCCGCTCTTCGGCTTCTGGGGCATAATCTTCGGGCCGCTGATGATCTCGGTGTTTATGCTGCTCATCAAGATATATTACACCGAATATCGCCTTATGAACTGCCCCGAGCCCGAAGAGAAGAAGGGAAAGAAAAAATAAATATTTTTTGCTTTCAAAAATTTTTGCTTACCTTTGTGCCTCGAATCGAAAAATTATTAGAGGTTGTTTGGATTTTTCGACCGAGAGGATTTTTGTTTCCGGCCGAGAGATTTTTGCAACCGATGAGCGAGACATAGGGGTTCCTATGGCGAGCGAGGCGGTTGGCGAAAAGCGCCGGCCGGAAACGAAAAGACCGAAAGTTGAAAATTTCAAACGAACTCTAAAAGCATAAAGATATGGCAATGAAACGCACGTTCCAGCCCTCGCGCCGGAAAAGGATTAATAAACACGGATTCAGGGAGCGAATGAGCACCCCGAACGGACGAAGGGTGCTGGCAGCACGAAGGGCCAAAGGGCGCAAAAAGCTCACCGTGTCCGACGAATCGACGATCAAGGGGTTGTAATCTTTACAACCCTTTTTTATAACGCATTGGATGGGTGCCTTGTCGCTGTTCCGAAAGGAGCAGAGGAAAGTCCGGGCAACACAGAGCACCGTGCTTCCTAACGGGAAGAGGTTCGAAAGGGCCTGCACAGCGCAACAGAAAGCAAACCGCTCTGAAAAGAGCAAGGGTGAAACGGCGGGGTAAGAGCCCACCGCACTCGGGTGGCGACATCCGGTGGCACGGCGCGGCGACGGGTTGCAAGATCATGTATATCGGCGTATGAAGGGCGGCTCGTCCGATGTCGAAGGGTAGATCGCGCAGATAAATGGCAAGGCACGACAGAACCCGGCTTATAGCCCATCCAATGCTATTTTTTGAAATAAACAACCTTTTTTGTCTCGAAAAACGGCTCGTCGAACTGTATGTCGAAGAGCTCATACTTCCGGCCGGTTTCGGCCAACTCTGCCGTCAAATCGCCGCCTTTAAGAAGCAACCAACCCTTTCGGGTTTTAGGTAAAGTCCACTCTATCAGCGTCTTAGCCGGAGCCACCGCACGGCTCACCACCCAATCGAAACGACCTTCCACATTCTCCGCCCTTGCGTTTACGGCTGTCAAATTGTCCAGCCCCAAAACCTCTGAAACCTGTTCGACCACCCGGATCTTCTTGCCTATCGAATCCACCGCGGTGACGTGCGCCTCGGGAAACATAATAGCCAGCGGAATAGCCGGAAAGCCGCCGCCCGTACCTATATCGAGAATTTTTCGTGATAAGCGGGCATCGAGACCATCCAAAACCTTGGCAATAGAGAGCGAATGGAGGACATGTCGGGTCATCAGTTCGTCGATGTCGCGGCGCGAAACGACATTAATGCGCTCGTTCCACTGCCGATAAAGCTCCGGCAAAGCCGCAAACCGCTCCCTTTGCAAAAGCGTCAAGTCGGGAAAATATCGAACAATATCCCCCATCAAACACCGCCCCCGATAAGCCCCTCCAACTGCGTCCGGGCACGATGAATGCGCGTCTTGACCGTGCCCAGCGGAACCTTCAACTCGTCCGAGATCTCCTCATAGCTCAAATCCTTATAAAACCGGAGCTCGATCAGGTTGCGATACTTGGGCGACAACCGCTCCAACACCACCTCCAACTGCGCCCGACGCTCACCCCTCAATATCTTCTCCTCCGGATCGGGCATAGTCGAAGCAGGCTGGCGTACCAACTCGCCACACGAACCGTCGTCGATCGACAAATCGTCGCGCCGCTTGCGAACATAATCTATAAAAGTGTTCCGCGCAATGGTATAAATCCACTGACCGAAGGTATAAACCTTATTATAACTGTGCAAATTGACATAAGCCTTGATGAAGATGTCCTGGATCAAATCGTCCGTATCGCCGGCATTGCCGCCCATCCGCTGCAAATAAATCCGCCGCAGCGACGAAGCATAACGGTCGAACAAGTGCTCGAAAGCGTGACCATCGCCCCCAAGCACCATCTCCACCAGCGAAGAATCCCCCGCAACGATATATCGCTCTATCTCCATACCTCGCGGATGGGTTTGATGCGGCGCGTGAAAGCCACGAAAATATCGGTCAAAGGTTCGAAAATGTCGTTAATAAAGTAGAAAGGAACCAACCGCCGTTCGCCCAACCGCTTAGCCAAACGACCCACCTGGATAAGTACCGTGATCAACCGCAAAACAAACAACCCCGCCGCGGCAACCTGCATCTCGAAAGGCAACAACACCGCCATAGCCGCCACACCGCCGAAAAACAAAAGGCGGCTAACTCCCTCGAAACAAATGAAAAACCTGGCCCGAAAGGGATAAAACGGAAAAGAGTGGTTGCGCAATCGGCACTCGTGGAACCACCAACCCAAACCGCCCCAACGCATCTGCCGCACCGTCGCCCGAGGGTGCATAACGACGGAATAGTTGTCGGCCGTGAGCAACTGCTGCATAAACAAATCGTCCTCGCCCAAATTCAAATTCAAATGACCGAAGCCCTTATGCTCGAAATACAACTCACGCGAAAAGCCCAAATTGTGGATCGTTCCGCGATAGGGCCGCCGCAAAATAGCCGACGTGAGGTAAAGCATCGACGAAAACAGTCTCGACGACCGGATTATCTTGTCCGCCAACCCCCGCGCAGGCTCGATGCCGCAATAACCGATAACGATCTCGCCTCGCTGAAACCCCTTAGCCATCAAACTCAGCCACCGCTCCGAAACAGGATGGGTGTCAGGCGTGGTGACAACAACATTGTCATACCGCGCGGCCTTAACGCCGATATTGATGGCCATCTTGGTGCTGATGGGAAACAACGGATGTTGCTTGACGCGGCTGACACGAAACTTCGACTCCGCCTCGCCGATGACCTCCAACCGCTCGGCAAACTCGTTGTTGCTGCCCACATAAACCACTATCACCTCGTACAGCGGATGGTCCTGGCCCATCAACAACGGCAAAGTGTTGTCCACCCAAAGATAGTCGTCGCCCATCACGACCACGACAGAAATGGAAGCCGAACGCTCCTCAGTGCCCCACGTGCCCATTTTGAACGAAGGCAAGCGGCGGAACAAACCCAAATAATAGCGCATCTGGATGGCGAAAAAAACCAACACCGCCCCGACCAACGCCAACCCCCAAACGCCGTAACTCTCCACGGCGAGGTTATAATAGTGTGTAAGAATCTCCATAGCAGGTGGCAAAATTAGTGAAAAAAATCGTAACTTTGCCTCTCAAAATGACTTTCGATCTGCAACATACTCTTCGGGGTGGGAAAGCGCGTGCCGGTGTGCTGAAAACCGACCACGGAGCCGTTCAAACACCCGTTTTTATGCCCGTGGGGACGGCGGCGACAGTCAAAGGTGTGTTCCACAGGGACTTGGAGGAGGCGCAAATTATTCTGGCCAACACCTATCACCTCTATCTGCGGCCCGGGACGAAGGTGCTGGAAGAGGCGGGGGGAGTGCACCGGTTTTGCGGTTGGAACAAGCCCGTGTTGACCGACAGCGGCGGATTTCAGGTCTTTTCACTGGCGGGATGCAGGAAAATTTCGGAGGAAGGGTGCAGGTTCGCCAGCCACATCGACGGTTCGCGCCACCTGTTCACCCCCGAAAATGTCATCGACACCCAGCGTTCCATCGGGGCGGACATAATGATGGCTTTCGACGAGTGTCCGCCCGGAACGGCCGACAGGCGATATGCCGAGAAGTCGCTCGATCTGACCCACAGATGGTTGGAGCGGTGTTGGGAGCAATTTGTCAGGACCGAGCCCAAGTATGGCTATTCGCAGAGCCTGTTTCCGATAGTTCAGGGGGTGGTTTACGAAGACCTGAGGGTTAAATCGGCCCGATTTGTGAAGCAATTTCCGGCCGACGGCTATGCGATAGGAGGACTTGCGGTGGGCGAGCCGGCCGAGGATATGTATCGGATGATAGAGGTTGTGAACGACGTGCTGCCCGCCGACAAGCCGCGGTATCTGATGGGGGTGGGTACTCCGGCTAATATTCTGGAAGCCATCGAGCGGGGAGTGGATATGTTCGACTGCGTGATGCCGACTCGCAACGGGCGTAACGGGATGCTCTTCACGACCGAAGGGGTGATAAACATTCGGAACAAGAAGTGGGAGAGAGATTTTTCGGACATCGACCCGATGGGGCTAACCTTTGCGGACGGATACAGCAAAGCATACCTGCGCCACCTGACCATAAGCGGCGAGATGCTGGCGGCACAGATCGCCTCGTTGCACAACATATCGTTCTACCTTTGGCTCGTCACAGAGGCCAGAAAGCATATTTTGGGCGACACGTTCGCCGAGTGGAAGGGGGAAATATTATCTAAAATTTCGAGAAGGCTATGAAGTTTCCAGGGCTGAAGATACTCGACCGATACATCGTTCGCAAATTTCTGGGAACATGGGTCTTCTCCATCGCTATGTTCATAGTGATACTTGTCGTGTTCGACTATGTGGAGAAGGTGGACGACTTCATCACCAACAAGGCGGCCTTCGGGGATATAGTTTTCGACTATTATCTGAACTTCATACCCTCGTTCATCAACCAGTTCTCGGGCTTGCTGACCTTCATCGGGGTGATATTTTTCACCTCCAAACTGGCCTACAACACCGAAATAGTGGCGATGCTGTCGAGCGGCGAGAGCTTCCGGAGGCTGATGTGGCCCTACTTCGTCTCGGCGGCCGCCATCTTTACCCTCGCGCTGGTGCTCAACCTGTGGGTCATTCCGCCGTCGAGTGCCAAGCGGCTCAACTTCGAAAGTCAATACGTCACCAGCTCGATATTGAAAAGCCAGCAATTCGACGACGACATATTCCGCCAAATAGAGCCCGGAACATTCGTCTACCTGCGCAACTGGTCGGGCGAGCGCAACGAAGCGAGCTTCTTTGCCATCGAACAATATGAAAACAACCGGCTGGTCGAAGTGCTCGAAGCCGAGCCGATCCTCTACACCGAAGATACCGACCGTTGGACTTCGAGGCGCTACACCGTCCGGCGTTTCGCCGACGACGGGACCGAAACCTTCGAACAAAAGAACGGACTGGACACATTGATAAACCTGAACACCGCAGACCTGGGGCGGGTGGACATATTGATAAAAACGCTGAAAATAGGCGAGCTGAACCGCTTCATCCGCCAGCAAAAGGAGAAAGGGAGCGATATGATGGCCCTGTTCGAGGTGGAGCGGCAAAGCCGGTTCTCGTACCCGGCGGCGATATTCATCCTCACCCTGATCGGCGTGTCGCTATCGTCGCGCAAAGTTCGCGGCGGAACGGGATTGCACATCGGGATGGGCATCACGCTCTGCTTTGCATACATTCTGTTCAGCCGGTTTGCCGAAGAGTTTGCCAAAGGCGGCATTCTTCCGGCGGCACTGAGCGTGTGGTTGCCCAATATTTTGTTTGCGGGGATTGCGGTATGGTTGTATATTAAAGCACCAAAATAAATTATGGAGAATTTAAGTGAACAGGAGGTTCTGAGGCGCGAAAGTCTGAGGCAGTTGCGGGAGCTGGGCATCGACCCCTATCCGGCGGCAGAATACAAAGTCACGATCGCGGCCAGCGACATAACGCCCGACAGCGGCCAGGTGCGCATCGCCGGAAGGATCATGAGCCGCAGAATTATGGGGAGCGCATCGTTCTTCGAGCTGCAAGACCACACAGGGCGAATCCAGGTCTATATCAAAAGGGACGAAATGCCCGAAAACTTCTATAACACCGTATTCAAAAAGCTACTCGACATCGGCGACTTTGTGGGCGTCCAGGGCGAAGCTTTCGTAACCCAAACGGGCGAGCTGAGCGTCCACTGCAAAGAGCTGAGGGTGCTCTCAAAATCGCTGCGACCGCTGCCCGTCGTCAAGGAAAAAGACGGCAAAACCTACGACGCCTTCACTGATCCCGAGCAGCGGTATAGGCAACGGTACGTCGACCTGGTGGTCAACCCGGCCGTGAGAGACGTATTCGTGGCGCGGGCGAAAGTGATCTCGACGATGAGGCGTTTTTTCGACTCCTATGGCTATCTGGAAGTGGAAACGCCCATCCTGCAACCCATTGCCGGCGGTGCGGCGGCGCGGCCGTTCATCACCCACCACAATGCGCTCAGCACCCAGCTCTATCTCAGGGTGGCAAACGAGCTCTACCTGAAACGGCTCATAGTGGGGGGCTACGACGGCGTTTACGAGTTCGCCAAAGATTTTCGCAACGAAGGGATGGACCGGACGCACAACCCCGAATTTACAGTGATGGAGATATACGTCGCCTGGAAAGACTATCGGTGGATGATGGAGTTCACCGAAAAGATGATAGCCGAGGTGGCAACTGCACTGCACGGAACCACAAAACTGAGGGCCTGGGGCAACGATCTGGACTTTACCCCGCCATTCAAACGAATCACGATGAGGGATGCCATTCGCGAAAAAACGGGGATAGACATCGTCGGAAAGGGCGAAGAAGAGCTGCGCGAAGAGTGTCGCAATTTAGGCATAGCCACAGACGCCACGATGGGCAAAGGCAAGTTGATAGATGCCATTTTCGGCGAAAAATGCGAAGCCGACCTCATTCAACCCACCTTCGTTATCGACTATCCGATAGAGATGTCGCCCCTGGTGAAACGGCATCGTACCGAGCCCGAACTGACCGAGCGGTTCGAACTGTTCGTCAACGGCAAAGAGATTTGCAACGCATACAGCGAACTGAACGACCCCATAGACCAGCTCGAAAGGTTTCAGGAACAACTGCGCCTGAGCGAAAAAGGCGACGACGAAGCAATGTTCATCGACGCAGACTTTGTGCGCGCGCTCGAATACGGGATGCCGCCCACCAGCGGAATGGGGATCGGCGTGGACAGGCTCGTGATGCTGCTAACCGACCAATCGTCGATACAAGACGTGTTGTTCTTCCCGCAAATGAAGCCCGAGAAAAAGGTGGTGGCCGAAGATTTGTCGGCCTATGTCGATGCGGGGATTCCCCGTGAATGGGCAGAAGTGTTGCAAAAGATGGGATATATAACTTTGGAATCGGTCAAAAAACTTGCCCCTGGAAAGTTGTTGAACGACCTGGGCGGGTTCAACAAAAAGAATAAACTCGGGCTCAAAAACCCCACGATGGAGGAGGTCAAACGATGGATAGAATAGGTCTCATCGCGGGCAACGGGCGGATGCCGGTTGAGGTTCTTCGGCTGTGTGCGGATAAGGGTGTCGAAGTTTTTGTTGTGGGGCTTCGGCCCTTTGTGGAGGAAAAAGAGTTCGAGCGCGTGCCACACGTCTTTGCCCGACTGGGCGAAGCTGGCAAAATGGTCGGTTTCCTGCGCGCGAGCGGGGTGCGGAAGATCGTGATGGCAGGCGGGATCAGGCGGCCGTCGCTACGGGATCTTCGTCTGGACCGGATGGGGCTGGGAATCCTGTTTCGTATCCTGTGGACGTTCGTTCGCGGCGGTGACGACGGGCTGTTCAGGGCCGTGGTCAGTGAAGCGGAAAGACTGGGGTTGCAAATCGTCGGGGTGCAGGACGTTGTGCCCGAAATGATGTTCGGCGAGGGAATATATGGCCGCGTGAAGCCCTCAGAGGAGGATATGGCAGATATTCGGATCGGCATCGAAGCCGCGCGGGAACTCGGTCTGGCCGACATCGGCCAAGCGGTGGTGGTGCAGGGTGGGGTGGTGCTTACGCGCGAAGACAGGAACGGGACGGATTCTCTGCTGCGGCGCGCATCACAGACAGCTCAAAAGGGTCGCAAGCCCGTGATGGTGAAGATTTTCAAGCCCCAGCAAGAACGACGGGTCGATGTGCCTGCAATCGGACTGCACACCATCGAGATGCTGGTCAAATATGGCATCGGGGGCATTGCGGTCGAGGCGGGCGGCATTCTGGTCATCGAGCGCGAAGCGGTTATTGCCGCCGCAGACAAGGCAGGGGTGTTCATAATAGGGATGAAAATTTGAAAATCTACATCATAGCAGGGGAGCCGTCGGGCGATCTGTTGGCGGCGGGAGCGATGAAAGCCCTGGCGCGGACGGGTCGCGGC
>QMCD01000116.1_pt1 | contig 70707 bp, 20 predicted proteins | sample 1821841 | NCBI WGS metagenome assembly QMCD01 (sample SAMN01991225, study PRJNA193472) | Termite gut metagenome, whole genome shotgun sequencing project. | isolation source: worker | host: Macrotermes natalensis
AGCTCGGCTCATGGAATTATGTGGACATCTCTATTATAGCACGTTGCACGAAACATATCAAAACAAAATAATGGAGATTAATATCATGTTAAAGGTTAAAAAGATTTTGGCGGTAGTTTTGGTTCTATGCTTGGCGTTTTCTGTGGCGGCACTGCCGGCAAGCGCAGGAACAACAGATAAGGAGCATACATTTGCGTGGTCGGGCAATCTTAGAACAACCAGAGTACGTACGGTATATAAAAAGGATAATAACACGGCGACTTATTTCAGAACAGAAAATAATAGTATGCCGGTATACGGGTATTATATGAAAACCACTATCGGCGGCTCAGCCCTGTCTTCGCAGGTATCCTCTTCCGGATATTTCCTGATAACAACATATGGCGGGAAAACGATTGCACATGATACAGCAGCGAAAGGTTTGCATGCCGGTCTGGAAGCTCATTACCCTTTGAGTCATTATTCATGGGGCAATGTAACAGTTGCCTGGAGTGAAGACTATGTTGAGGACGGTTCTGAAAGATTAAACTGGTAATAATAACTCTGCAAGCAGCACGGGGTTGCTCGTGCTGCTCTGCATTTTAGGGGGAAATCATGAAAAAGAATAAAGTAATAATACCCTTGGTGCTAGTATTTGCAGTTGTAAGTATAGTATTGATGTTCCAATTCATGAAGCCTGAGGGTACAGAGCTTGACAACGGTATATCTGTATCTCAGCCTGCTGTCGATATGAGTGCATCATCATCTGACGAAGTCACTCCGGAGGGGAAGAATCCGACCTCTTCTTCAGAATCTCAAGGGGGGAATGAGCGAACATCTTCTCCTGCACAACAAGAAGTGTTTGACGGCACAGCACCTATAATTCGAAACATGAATGAGACATTATATATAGACGCCCTGCCTCCTCGCAAGCAGGGTGAAAAGCCGCCCACCAGAAAAGAGGTTTTTGCGCTTTGGCAAGGTGAAATATCCGTGAAGGTTACAAGGGCTGCGCTATATGACTCGCTTGAAGAATCAAACTTGCCTGAAGAAGACATTGGTGTACAGGATATGCAAAGATATATGGAAGATGCAAACGTTAAGGTTTTAGTCGTCGATTTGCAGATGAAAAATATCTCGGCAGTAAGTAATAATTATGAGGCAGACAATAGATTTCACGCAGATATGTTTGCGGTGTCTGGAGAATCTTCATTCAGTCTTGAGAATTTCAACACCGAAGACATAAACCTCTTCGGGGAAAGATTTCCTTTTCTCTATACCAGTCAGCCTTCAGAGGGTGATGCTTATTACAGTTTTTATGTTGACCAAGGTACCACACAGGAATTAACTATTGCCGCAATAGTCTATCCGGAACTTATTCCTTTGGATGAGATGATTCTGGAAGTTGAGACTACAGGGCCGGGGGCACAGCATTTTTTCGGGATACGGCTTAATGAGATAGAAGGGATGTAGGGAATTTGAAGAAACTGCTGAGTATTGAAATTAAGAAAATTTTTCACACGAAGTCATTCCTTATTCTTTTGCTTGGCTTGACTGCTTTAGCCATAGTAATCGCTGTATCGAAATCGACCCTTACGCTTTCTTATGTAAATGGCGTTGCGGAAAGCGTTCCGCTGTCAGATGAAGGATATTACACTGAAGATGCGATACCATTTGCGTTTAATCTATATAATACGTGGATGGGCAGCGTCGTAGGAGAAGACATACTTGTCAGCCTCTTCTACTTCCTTCTCCCGCTGGCCGCAGTATTGCCTTACAGCACATCGTTTTCAGAAGAAAAGAATAATGGATATCTTAGGCACATGGTGCTCAAAGAGGGCAAAGTCAAATGGTATATCACGAAATATGCAGCCGTCTTTCTGTCAGGCTTCATTCTTATAGTGATACCTATCACATTGAATGTGCTGGTTACCGCATGCTTTATGCCGGCATATATGCCGGATCCGCTTGAACAGCTTTATTCGGGGCAATACTATGGACAGTATTTGGCGAGTGTTTTTTATTCCCGGCCATTAATTTTTGTGTTGGTTTTCAGCCTCTTGCCAGCTATTTTTGCCGGGCTTTGGGCTGCTGTTTCCTTGACAATATCATATTTCGTGAACAACAAATATATCGTTCTGTTAATTCCGTATATTCTCCTGTTCTACAGCATAGATTTTTTCGAGATGCTTTTCTCGAATCGCATTAATTTGGAGCTGACCCCCTTCTATTTTTTAAGAGGCGGGCAAGCTAGGTATAATTCGAATATTTACGTGGTTCTCGGAATTATGTTATTCCTTTTTGTCACAACCTTTGTTATTACTTGTATTCGGGGGAAAAAAGATGACGTTTTTTAGAATAGCAATTTCCGATATTAGAAACGGAATAGTGAAACAATGGAAAAAATACATCTGGATTTCAATTTTTTTTATTACTTTGTCTGTGCTCGGCTATTTGGATATTCAAGCAGCACTACGAATGAAACCTCCAGCATTGACGCTTCCGGTGTCCATAGGCGATTATTTTTGTTACATATTTGGCGGGACAAGTCCGGTAGCAGATCACTTACAACTGCCATCAAATATTTTCCAGGATTATGTTGTTTTTGAGTTTCCAAGTATTTGGATTACAGCTTTTCTTGTTCTATTATTGTCGACCCTGCAATATCCCTATAAAGACTTAATGGGATTTGGAAAGCATATGATGATTCTGTCAGCGAAAAGGCACTATTGGTGGTTTTCAAAATGTTTGTGGTGCATTGGTTGTGTGGTTGCATATTTTCTAACAGCAATACTATCAATTTCTTTGTCGGCACTTGCTCTAGGTGCTGAATTTAGTCTAAGAATAAATTCTTATTTCCCATACCTGAGGATAAAAAGTGTAGACTATATTCTTAATCCTCCGTGGGATATTATGCCGACACTGATTATGCTTATACCAGTTGGGATAGGTATATGCACTATACAATTATTACTGTCTTTGATATTGAATCCTACGTACAGTTACTTGATTACTACTTCTTTCTTGGTCATTAGTTCATTTATAAACCAGAGCTTTTTATTCCCTAACTCTGCTATGGCATCACGAACAACCGGCTTTGTTTCAAACGGATTTAATATGCAGAGTGGATTAATCATCATTATTTGGATTTGTTCCTTATGTGTTTTAATTGGTTATCTGTACCTAAAGCGAATTGATATTATTAATCATGATAAGTAGAAAGAGGAATAAACCATGAAAATTGAAATAGAAAATGTCACAAGAATAATAAACAAAAATGTAATATTGGAAAATGTTTCTTTATCATTGCAATCTGGCTGTATTACTGGCTTCAAAGGAGTAAACGGTTCAGGGAAAACAATGATTTTGCGTACATTGTGTGGTCTTATTAAGCCAACCGAAGGAAGGGTAATAATTGATGATAAAGTTTTGCAAGAAGATATAGAGTTTCCGGAAAGCATTGGCATACTAATAGATAATCCTGCTTTTCTCGATAATTACTCAGCCTATGATAATTTGAAATTTTTAGTTTCTGTAAAAAGTCAATTATCTGACATTGACATTCGAAATATTTTGCAAGAAGTGCAGCTTGATAATGCTGGCAAGAAAAAATATAAGCATTTTTCTTTAGGCATGAAACAGCGACTGGGCATAGCGGCGGCTATAATGGAAAAGCCCGATATTATTTTGCTTGACGAACCCACGAATGCCCTTGATAGTAATGGCGTCGAGATGATGAAAAAAATTCTTATGCGTGAGAAAAAGCGTGGCGCGCTCATTGCATTGACGTGTCACGATTATTCAATATTGAAGGAGGTATCGGATGAAATTTATTTTATTGAGGAAGGCAGAGTGGTAAACTTTGAAATTAACGAAACCGCTGAATAAATCAATGAAAAGTAAAAAAAAGGTAATTTGTCTGCTTATTATCTTGATAATGATTGCAACAGCAATACGCATATACTACATCAATGCCGTTGCTGTTCAGCCTCATAATGAGTATTATTCGCAAAATGAATGGGTAGATTTTGGGGGTAGCTATTTTCGAGGCTATCATGAAAACACCGACGGGTATTCTGTGCGGGTTGATAAAACGCAACTTCACACAGCAAAAGAATATGCCGAGAAATATTCAATTGATGATATTGAAGGTGAGGGATACGAAGAAGTTGAGTACATAATGGAGATTACAATAACAATTAGAAACGAAGATAATTCAGACGGTTATATAATGGTAGGCGACTGGACAGTTGTAGGAGTGAATCATGATTATCTTGCCTTTATGAACCCTGATTTATTAATGAAATCTGACGAACGTATCAATGAATATATTTCATCTTTGACAACCCCTGAAAATTTGGAGCGGCAAATTTCACTGCCTTTCGCACTTGAGCGTTTACATACGGAGCAAGAGATAGAAAACAATGAACCTTTTGAGCTTATAGTTACAAAATACCCAATGAGAAATATCGTAAGAGTAGAACTCGATTATTTGTAAATAATATCATTATGCGATGATGCTGACGAGGAGTGACCGGATAAGGTTGTATACAGAATTGTTGCATATGCAACCCATATGCAACAAACATGAGAGAAAACCCGGCAAACAAACCAAATTTTACGTAGTCCAAATTCTCGAAGAGATAAAGCGAAGCTTTCGAAGAAACGAAGCGCAGCTTTCGAAGAGATAGTTCCTTATTTATAGCTGGATACAAAAAGGATTCCCTGCTTCAATGCAGGGGGTCCTTTTTGTTGTATTATGAAGCCTTGGGCGGGTTTAATCTCGGCGCAATAAGCTTTCGCCAATTTCCCGACCCAAAATATCAATATACGGATATATCCCTCATCTCGCCTTGAAACTGCCCTTCGGCAGTGATACGATAAATAAAAATGAATGAGGGCGAAGAAATGAGCTTTGATTTTAACCTGTTTGAAGAGTATTACCACACGACGCAGCTTTTTGCCGGCACATGGATGAGCTCCTCGAAGACCGCACACACGCCTTGGGGCAGCGATAACTATATCCTCGAGGGCGATGAGTTTGCCATCTGCATTGATTCGGGCATGACGCCGCTGGATTTCCATGCTTACGCAAAGCAGTTCACGAGCCTGCCGATAGATGGCGTCATAAACACGCATTCGCATTTTGACCACACAGGCGGCAACGGGTATTTCAAGAAGGTGTATATGCATCCGTTGGCCGAGAAAGCGGCAAAAACACCGTTTACCAACCCTACACTGGCAGGAGAGAAGATAGAGTATCCGCTCAACTATGAAATAACGCCGGTGCGTGAGGGGGATATAATCAACCTCGGCAACAGGGAGCTGGAGATAATCGAAATCGGCGCGCATGACCTTTCGAGCATCGCGATTTTGGATAAGACGAAGAGAATCCTGTTTTCTGGTGATGAGCTCGAAAGCGGCTGGTGCAACGTCGGCACATTCGGAGAATATAAAAAGGGCATGACTATTGAGACGCACAGGAACAACATGATGAAGCTTAAGGCAAGGTGGGAGGAATTTGACTGCATCTGCCCCGGGCATCACGGCGCGCCCGTGAGCAAAGAGCTATTGAACCATGTGCTTATTGCCGATAAGATGATTATGGAGGGCTACGATGGCCTCGCCGATATACCTTTGAAAAACGGCGGCGGCGCTTTTGACGGCACAACCGACTGCCGCGTCATGAGATACAAAATGGCGCATATCTGCTACAACGTGAACCACATCTTTGAAGAGCAGCACACTTAATTTGATTTCAACTGCATAATTGAATTCTCCATAAGAAAGAACCCATCACATGTGCTTGTGATGGGTCGTTTCTTTGTGCCAATCTATTGTGAGGAGTGTTGTATGCTATGCCTCGACGATTTTATAATAGGTTCTCGCCGTGATGAAATAAACCGCCGTATAGACGAGCGCGAACACGAGTGCCACGCCGACGGTGCTGAGAATAATTACACTTGTATTCGTCAGATACATTACGGAGAGAATCTTCATCAGAATGGGCATTGCGAAGACGAGGTGAATCAGCGCGACGGCAAGCGGGATGAAGAACACGAGCAGAATCTGGCTGTGAATTGACTTCCTCACCTCCGCGTGGCTCATGCCGACGTTCTGCATGATTTCAAAGCGGCGCTTGTCGTCATAGCCCTCCGTGACCTGCTTGTAGTAGATAATAAGCACGAGCGCCATGATGAACATCAGCCCCAGGAAGATGCCCAGGAAGAAGAAGCTGCCGTACATGGCTAAGGCGTCTTCGCTCTCCCTTGCCTTGCCGCCGATGCGGTAAGAGGCGTAATTTATTGCGGGAGAATCTCTGTTTTCGGCGTTACTAAGCTCAGAACTGTCAAATACATACTTTAACGCAAGGTGCAAATCCTCTTCGATTTGGCGGCCGCCGCTTACATTAAACCCGTAATAGTAGGAATAAGGACGCACAACGTCAATATAGTTTGTCAAAGCGGTTGCGAGTTCCTCCGCCAGAGATAAATCATGCGTGAAAACGATGAAATTATTTGAAACAGTCATCTGATCTGCGCCTGTGAAGATAAAGCCATCGACATATTTCACACGGAATTCCCGGCCCGCAAGAGTAATGCTTTCAAAGCGCTCGCTTGTGTTTACCAGCTGAATTGCCACTTCATCTTCAGCAAGATTCAATTCCTGCCCTGCTGATTCAACAAACTCCTCTTGCGGAAGGAAGAACAGGAACGATGTTTCCTCTGTAAAAGCACTTTCCTGCCTTGTAAAAACGCTGCCCTCCTGATGCGCGTCTGCCTCGGTGTAAACGAATTCATTCGTGAGTGAAACCTCTGCGTTATACTTTGCAATCTCTTCATTCACGAGGGCCTCTATTTTTGAAATTGAGGCCTCGTCGGTGTCATCAACCTCAAGAGCCAAATCACGGGGAAACCTTGAATTTATCACGCTGTCAACGCTTGTGTACATCGAGAAGGTGGTGGAAATCATGACAAGCACACAGGTGGAGAGAATACAAATTGTCGCGAGTCCTGCGGCATTCTGCTTCATTCTGTAAAGCATGCCGGAGACGGTTGTGAAATGCTTTGATTTATAATAGTAACCCTTGTTCTTGCGCAGAACCTTGAGAAAGACCGTCATGCCTGAAATAAAGAGCAGATATGTGCCGAGAATGACGAGAATTACCGCCACGAAGAACAGCAGCATGGCTTCAACCGGCGAAACGATGGTCAGGGAGATATAATACCCCACGCCGAGAAGAATCACTCCGAGAATCGCCACAAACCAGTTCGCCTTGGGCTCTTTTTCGCCGAACTCACCGCCGTGCAGCAAATCAATCGGCTTGGCTCGGACGATTTGCAGCAGGTTATAAAGCAAGGTGACGGCAAAGATGGAGACGAAGAGAATCAGTGAAAGGATGATGCCGTTTTGCGAAATTGTGAAGCTGATTTGCTCCTCGGCGCCGATTAGCTTTGCCAGCAGCATGAACATCAGCTTGTTAAACACAATGCCGAGTATCAGACCGATGACAATGCTCAGAAAGGCGACCATAAGTGTTTCAAGCGTGATAATCCCCGCGATATTCTTCTTCTGCATGCCGAGGATATTGTAAAGCCCCAACTCTTTTTTCCTGCGCTTTATGATGAAGCTGTTCGTGTAGAAAAGGAAGATTGCAGCGAACACCATGATGACATTTGCACCGATGGAGAGAAAAGAGGCGGCTGTTTCTCCGCCGAAGATATCCTCCGTGTTCATGCTTTCGGGCAAGGCGACGATGATATAATACATCATAATCGTGCCGATGGCTGAAAGCATATAAGGGAAGTAAATCCTGCGGTTTTTCTTTATGTTTTCCGCGGCAAGCTTGAAGTACAGCGATAATCTATTCACTCTGCTCACCTCCGGCAGCGCCGGCATTGCCGGCGGTTGAAATCACGGTGAGCGTGTCTGAAATCTTCTGATAAAGCTCGTCGTTCGTCATATCACCGCGATATATCTGATGGAAAACCTCGCCGTCCTTGATGAACAGCACCCGCCCCGCGCAGCTTGCCGCCTTGAGGCTGTGCGTGACGAGCAGAATCGTCTGCCCCTCGCGGTTAATGCCGCCGAAGATATTGAGAATCTGCTCCGCCGAACGCGAATCCAGCGCACCGGTCGGCTCGTCAGCGAGGAGAAGGTCGGGGTTCGTGATGATTGCCCTGGCGATGGCGGTTCTCTGCTTCTGCCCGCCGGAGATTTCATACGGGAACTTTTTCAGAATATCCGTTATGCCCAGCTTTTCTGCAATCGGTGTGAGGCGCGAGAGCATTTCCTTGTGGTCTTTTCCGGACAAAACGAGCGGCAGAAAGATGTTATCCTCCACCGAGAAATTGTCAAGCAAATTGAAATCCTGAAACACAAAACCGAGATGCTCGCGCCTGAAAGCCGAAAGCTCCGCTTCACTTAGAGAAACAGTGCTTCTCATGTTGAGGAAAACATCGCCCTCCGTGGGCTTGTCAAGCCCGGCAAGAATGTTAAGAAGCGTGGTTTTGCCCGAGCCGGATTCACCCATTATCGCGATGAATTCGCCGCTCTCAACCGTGAAGTTCACGCTGGAAAGCGCCTGAATCTGCGTGCCGCCGAGGCGGGTGGTATATACCTTTTTAAGATTGGTTACATTCAAAAGTGACATAGTGACCTCCTGTTTTGATAAATTACATGGCATTCATTATATAGCCGAAAAAAAGCCCGTGCCATAGCACAGGCTTACATTTTCACAGCGAAACTTACATTTATGTAAGCGTCATTCATTTGAAATCAGCTTGCGCTTATGGAGGAAGAGCTTTACGGTCGTGCCCTCTCCCTCCTCAGAGGTTATTTCAATTTGGTTACCGAGCTTATCGAGAATAAGCCTGCATAGATAAAGCCCTATGCCCGTTGAGGAGCGGGTTACTCTGCCGTTATAGCCGGTATACCCCTTTTCAAATATGCGCGGCAGGTCTTCGGGGGAAATACCTCTGCCGGTATCTTCAATAAAAAGCTCATCGTCGGCATTCATATATATTTTTATGTTTCCGATGTCGGTATACTTCAGCGCGTTTGAAAGCAGCTGCTCAATGACGAAGAGCAGCCATTTTCTGTCGGAGATAATCTCATTTGAGAAATCTGCAAGCTCCAGGCTGATTTTCTTATATACGAACATCGGCGCGAATTCCTTAAGCGCCTCCTTCACTACCTCATGGGCGTTCACCTTTGAAAAGCTCAAATCCGAGGTATCGCTGATCCTCAAAAAGCCCAGTACCATGTCAACGTATTTCTCTATTTTGAAAAGCTCCTGCCGCTTTACGGCGGCTTCGGCTGTGTTCTCATTTTGAAGCATCAGCTTCATCGCGGCAATCGGCGTCTTAACTTGATGAACCCACATCGTGTAGTATTCCTCGGCCTCGCGGCGGGCGTTGAACTCCCTGAGCTTCTCGCGCTTGAAGCGGCTTTGCATGTCATTGATGATTCCGGCAAGCTCGCGCTCGATGGCGCCTCCTGCGGCGTCAATTCCCGCAAGTCCGTCAACGAGCTGCTTCCTCATGCTGAGAAGCTCATGGAATCTTTGGCGGTAACGAAGGAAATCCATAAGAAAGAGAATGAATACCGGAATGAAAGCCACTAAAAACGCGTAGAGAATTGATCCCAGCTGAAAGCCGTAAAGAAAGAAAACGAACACAAGGCTTCCCGTAAAGATGGCGAAAGCCGCGATTGATTTGATATGTTCCCTCAAATAGCGCGCTAAAAGTGCCGTGAGCTTTATCATGGAATCAGATACCCCAAGCCTTTCTTCGTAATAATAAAATCGGAAATGCCGTTTTCCGCAAGCTTTTTGCGCAGGCGCGTCACATTGACGGTGAGGGTGTTGTCGTCAATGAAGCTGTCGCTTTCCCAGAGCTTTATCATCAAATCCTCACGGCTGACGACGTGCCCGGCATTCTCCATAAGAACCTGAACAATGCGGAAATCATTCTTTGTGAGGTCAATTTTATTGTCGCCATATATCAAAGTGGCGCTGCTCAAATCAAGCATAACGCCGTTCTTCTCTATGACAATCACATTGCCCGCGAAGGAATAAGCCCGGCGGAAAAGCGCCTGTATCTTCGCCGTAAGCACGCTTAAATCAAAGGGTTTCGCGATGAAATCGTCCGCACCCATGCTCATTGCCATGACGATATTCATGTTGTCCGCCGCCGAGGAAAGGAAGATTATCGGCACATTTGAGAGCTTTCTGATTTCCTCGCACCAAAAATAGCCGTTTTTGTATGGAAGATAGATATCAAGCAGCACCATCTGCGGAGAAAATGCGGCAAATTCCGCGGCGACGCACTTAAAATCAGCGGCAAGGCGCACTTCAAAATCCCATTTCTCCAAATGAGATTTAACCTGCGCCGCTATGATTTTATCGTCTTCAACCACGTAGATTTTCCGCATAATATGCTCCTTCATAGAAAACATTATGCACCAAAAACGGCAAAATAACAAGGAATATCATGTTTTCGACATGGTTTCGTAAAAAAGACTTGACTTGGAGTTAGCTTTAAGTGATAAGATATATCAAAACTCCGCGCAGGGCGGGGCTGGGGAGATGGAAGCAATAGCAAAGAAGAAAACTTTTTACGGATGGATAATCGTCCTTGCGAGTGTGCTTATAACCTTCGCGGGCATAGGGATTATCAACAGCACCAACAGTGTGCTGATAAAGCCTGTCTGCGAGGATTTGGGTTTTTCAAGAGCGGAGTTTACGCTGCATAAAACGATACTTACGCTGGTGGGCGCATTTTTATTGCCTGTTTACGGAAACATAATCAAAAGGGTTGGAGTAAAAAAGGTGCTTTTGGTTTGCGCCGTATTTATGCCGGCTATTACATTTGCGTATTCGTTTGCGAGCAGTATCTGGCATTTTTATGCCATAGCGGCTCTTAACGGTGTTTTCTTCAACGGCATAAATTTCATGACCATAGGCATTTTAGTGAGCAACTGGTTTGAGGATAAGCGCGGCTTTGCCACAGGGCTTGCCTATTGCGGAAGCGGCCTCGGCGCGGCGGCATCCATGCCGATAGTGGGATATATAGCGGAAACTCACAGCTGGCAGTGGGTTTACAGATTCATAGGGATAGTCGTCATCGCGCTGCTTATTCCGGTGATTCTGCTGCTGGTGCGGGAGCGGCCGGAGGAAAAGGGACAGCTTCCCTACAGGAAAAAGGATGCTGACGGCGGTTCCGGGCTTCCCTTGGATAACGAGGGCTTAAGCCTGGCTCAAGCGGTAAGGACGCCGGTTTTCTGGCTTATGATAGTCGCGTTTTTTCTTATGTCGGCGCTGGCTTCCGCCCCGAACGCACACTCCGTGCCGTATTTGACGGACATAGGCTATCAAACTGTTTTCGCCACCTCGGTTATGAGCGGCGTGATGATAATGCTCACTGCGGGGAAAATAGCGCTCGGTTTCTTCTATGATAAATTCGGCACGTTGGCGGGCGGGATATTCGTCAGCCTCTGCTGTGCAGCTTTTCCGGTTTTCGCAATTTTCGCACTCGTGCCGGGTATGCCGTGGGCATTTGCAGTATTTCTCGGTATTGCGAGCGCTGGCTTCTCTGTTCCCGCAACGGTGCTTGTGGAGAAGTATTTCGGCAAAAAGGACTTTGCTTCTATATTCAGCTGTTTCACAATGGTGACGACATTCAGCGCGTCTGTGGCCTCGCCGTTAATGGGCGCGGTGTATGACGCCACGGGAACGTATCTTATCGCGTGGATTGCCATGGCTGTTTGCGGCGGCATAGTAACCGTGTGTATGATAGCTGCAGACATCTTAAATAAACGGAAAAAGGAGAAACAAGCATGATTTACAAGGCTTTCAGAGATTTTGCAGCTGCTAAATCTTTGATTGAGGATTATATCTACTTTTACAATTATGAGCGCATACAAACTAAAACAAAACTGACGCCGTTTGAATTACGACGCCGGTACATTTAATATCTATCTGCATCAGGGGTTTTTTGTGCAGTCCGTACATTTTGGGGCAGTTCGCATATCTTTGAGGCGGCTTGTCGTTTGTTGTGATGTTATTTATTTGCGTGTGAGATAACGGCCTCGATATTCTCCTCCGGCGCCTTCAGCAGATTCCATGAAAGCACGCAGCCTGCCGTTTGCATATCCTCCAGAAACCGCAGATTCTCAGTTATATCCTCGGGAAAAACAGGCACGATGTCCCCTACGCGGTTGCATTCAATCCCGCAAAAGACGGGCGCTTCGCTTTTCATCTGCCTGATTTCGCTTCGCGAAAACTCCGGCGGCGATGTCACCGGAAAGGCGGCTTTCTCGGTGCCTGTAAAGCCAATCATCTTGCCGAAATTCCGGGAGGCAATACCCCAATTCTCCCTCGGCACGGCTTCGCGAATCAATGTGGCATATTCAAACGGCAAACCCGCCGGCGCATAGGTGTGGCGATACATCATAGGCTTGATGAAATCAACCTTGGCGGAAAGCTTTTCTATATCCTGCCCGACGAAGTAAGCCGCGAACGGGCTGAATAAATCAAGCCCTACCTCAAGCTTCTGCGCCTTGAAGAAATCAATTATCGGGGTGAGAGTGTCCTCTATGAAAGCACGCCGCGCATCAAAGAAGCTTTGCCAGACGGAGGAGGCGAATTCATAGCGCCCGCCAGCGTAGCCGCACACATCGAACGGCAAATTTGCATAGCCGCCCGCATGATGAGACAGCAAACCCATTTCACGCTTGAGCAAATCAACATCTATCCCGCGCTTCGCGTACTTCTCGGCGCAAATCGGGCAGAAGCAGCCGAAGACGGAGTTTAACCCGTTCGCAAACGAGGCATAGCGGATTCTGTCAAGGAAAATGCCGTCAAACGGCAAAGCGGAGAAATGCTCGTTGCAAATTTCCGTGAAGCTCTCGATATTGCGGCTGTCGTTCGGGCAGTAAAACTCAAAGTTTTCTCCCTCGTTTAAACCATATTTCTGCGCCGTGCCGCCTTTATAGTCGATGATGGGAGAAGTCTTTTTAAGCAGGCCGAGCTCGGCGAAAACAGGCAGCCAAAGATAGAGCTTCGCGCCGTATCGCGAGAGCAAAAAAGCGGTTTTCTCATATAGCTCCGGCGTAACAGCCCAGCCCATTATCACGGCCTTCACGGGCATTTGCTCCAGTATCGGACGAAGCTTTTCCTCAATTTCTGCGAAGCTCACATCTGTATCAAGATAACTGCCTGTTGAGATTTGAAATATATATTCCATTATACCTTCGTTTATACCTCCGTTTATATAAGAGCAGCTCCCGAAAACAGGAGCCGCTCAATTTGTTTTATTCGTCTTCGCCGTAGTCTTCGTCGTCTCTCAGAGCTTCGCGAAGAATCTCGTCTGTATCAAAAGAGACCTGAGAATCGCCATAATCATCTTGCGTGTCCTCGTATGAATAATCGTCGTAGACCTGCTCATCGGTACTGTCGGCGTAATCGCCGTCATATGAATCAGGCTGTTCCGGCGCCTCGGGCTGGGTGTAAAGCTCGCTTCTGTCAAACTCATCGGTATACATCGAAATATCCATGGGCATTACAGGACCCGGCTGCGGGGCTGCGGGCGCCGCATAATCATCGTTGTAGCGTGTGCCGCCCTGATTTTGAATATCATATTGCTCATAGGGGTCGTAATCGTCATCATATTCATCGTCGAAAACGTCATACTGCGGCGGGGCTGAACGCGTTTCGGCATCCTCAATTTCCTCGAATATGCCGTCGCGCTCGAGTGTGCCTCTCTTCTTGCGGTTCTTCACGTAAAGCACGATGAGAACGATAATTCCGATGAGCCCGAGGAAAATTGCGGCCGCACCGCCGTAAAAAAGAATGATGGAAAACTCGTTGCCTCTGGAATCCATCGTGGCGATAACGCGATAGTCACTGCCTGGCGGCGTCGCGAGAGGAGAGGAAGAGGGTCTTGCGGTAATCATTCCGGCGACCGTAGGAGAAGGGCTGGCACTGCCGGGAGAGGCTGAAGGAGTTGCGCTTGCTCCGAAGGTGGGTGTGGGGGAAGGAGTGTTTTCTCCGCCTTGAGTGGGTTCGGGCGTGGGCGTGTTTTCTCCGTCGGGTCTCTGCGTCGGTGTGGGCTCGCTTGTCGGGTCGCTCGGATTAGAAGACACAGGGGGCGGTGTATCGGGCGGTGGAGTGATTGGCGGCGGCGTCACGGGAGGAGGAGTCGGTGCAGGTGTGGGAGTGACGACGAGACGGCCGGCGGGGGCGTTTCCTCCGCGGCTGAAGCCGATAACGGCAAAGCGGAAATAACACAGGCGATAAGCACAACGGCAATGGCGGAAAGCCATGATATTCTCTTTCTTTTCTCGCGCATGCTTTAACCTCCTGCGATAAGATACAAAACTTCAAATTATTTTATCATGAAAATATGGATTATTCAATGTTAATTTACTTAAAAAGTGAAGAGAAGCTGTTTTATATGAAAAAAGAACCGCCCATACAGGCGGTTCAAAGGTTAGAATTCGATTTTCTTTGCGATGTATGCATTCAGCTCGTCGATTTTCACACGCTCCTGCTGCATTGTGTCGCGATCACGTACGGTGACGCAGCCATCTTCAAGGGTGTCGAAATCATATGTGATGCACAGCGGCGTGCCGATCTCATCCTGCCTGCGGTAGCGCTTGCCGATCGAACCCGCGTCGTCATACTCTACCATGAAATCCTTGGAGAGCATTCTATGCACGGCCCTTGCGTCGTCGCCGAGCTTCTTTGAAAGCGGCAGAACAGCGGCCTTTACCGGCGCAAGGAACGGGTGCAGCCTCAGCACCACGCGTGTGTCTTTCTCGTCGATTTGCTCCTCATCGTAGGCGTCGCAGAGGAAGGCGAGCGCCATTCTATCCGCGCCGAGGGCCGGTTCGATTACGTAGGGGATATAGTGTGTGTTTTCCTCTTGGTCGAAATATTCCAGATTCTTGCCGGAGAATTCCTGATGCCGCTTGAGGTCGTAATCCGTTCTGTCGGCAATGCCCCAGAGCTCGCCCCAGCCGAACGGGAAGCGGAACTCAACATCCGTTGTTGCCTTTGAATAAAAGGAAAGCTCCTCCGGCGTGTGGTCACGGAAGCGCAGATTTTCCTCCGCCATGCCGAGTGAGAACAGCCAATCGCGGCAGAACTCTTTCCAATAAGCGAACCATTCGAGGTCTGTGCCGGGCTTGCAGAAGAATTCCATCTCCATCTGCTCAAACTCCCTTGTACGGAACGTGAAATTGCCGGGAGTTATCTCGTTTCTGAAGGATTTACCTATCTGCCCGATGCCGAAAGGCACTTTTTTGCGTGAGGAACGCTGAACATTACTGAAGTTCACGAAGATTCCCTGCGCCGTCTCGGGGCGAAGATAAAGCTCGCTCTTTGCGTCCTCCGTCACGCCCTGAAACGTCTTGAACATAAGGTTGAACTTGCGAATATCCGTGAAATTCGCCTTGCCGCAGTTGGGGCAGACGATACCATGCTCCTTGATATATGCCATCAAATCCTCATTGCTCCAGCCGTCAGCAGATTCGCCGGAGAAATCCTCGACCAGCTTATCAGCTCTGTGACGCGTTTTGCATTCCTTGCAGTCCATCAGGGGGTCGGCGAAGCTGCTGACATGCCCCGTGGCAACCCAAACCTCGGGGTTCATGATAATCGCGGCGTCTATGCCGACGTTCAGCTCGCTCTCCTGAATAAACTTCTTATGCCACGCTTTCTTGACGTTATTCTTGAACTCTACGCCCAGAGGCCCGTAATCCCATGAATTTGAAAGTCCTCCATAGATTTCGCTGCCCGGGAAGACATACCCGCGGTTCTTGCAGAGATTCACTATGGTTTCCATGGACTTCGCTTCTGCCTTCATATCATTCTCCTCCTCTGATAATCTATAAAGGTGATTCTACCACATCGGCAGGGGGTATGCAATCACTAATAGGCGATTTTGCTGAAAAAGAAACAGCCGCACCATATAGTGTACGGCTGTTATCCATGTCAGAGTAATATATTTAAGCTATATTCCCCAGCCCGCGCATGAGATACGGCTTATACCAGGCATATATGCCCACATCGGGGAAATTGAGCGTATTGCTGTCTATAAGCGTTTTCTGCTCCGCGATAGACGGGCTGAAGCCTGCCGCCACCGCGATAACCTTGGCAGATTCCGCGCGCGTGATGTTGTTGCCCGGCAGGAAGGTGCCGTCGTCATATCCGTCTAAAACACCGAGGGTGCAGAGCGAGGCGATTTGCTCTTCCGCCCAGCTGCCGGGAGTAATGTCGGTGAAATTATGCGTTCCAGCGGGAGCCTTCACTATATTTGAAACGATGGTAGCGGCTTCGGCGCGCGTGATTGTCGCATGCGGATGGAACGTGTTGTCGCTGTATCCGCCGACGATGCCGCGCTCCTGCGCAAAGGAAAGAATGTTTGCATACCAGCCGTCTTCATTGATATCCGTGAAGGTGGCGGGTTCATAATAAATGCTGCTGTCATAAATTGTGAGAGCCTTGATAGCCATACTCAAGAATTCGACGCGTGAGATGCTGTTATGCGGCTTGAAGGTGTTATCGGGATAGCCTGTGATAAAAGGCCGTGAAATGCCATCTGCCGGCTCATATTGAGTTAAGTTCCAGTAGCCGTAATCTGTGCCGGCCGACATGAATGACCAGCGGAAGAAAAAGCTGCTTATCTCCACAGGAACTTGCGAGGTTCTGCCATTATTCTTGGCGGTGATATTATTCGAGCTCTCACCATAAGAATAGATCCGCTCATCATTAGTGTAACCAAAGGAGCAGTTGAAGGTGGGCTTCACAGCGATGAAGTTTTGCAGAAGCTCCGTCGGCGCGGCGGCTATATCCACCGTCGGAAAACCGAGCTGCCCCTGTCTGTTTGAGCCCCACACAAGCTGCCTGCCGCGTCCTGTGCGAACATATGAATGATTGCTCCCCGCGGCGATTTCCGCGACGTCACGCATGAGAACGTCCATTCTGTCGAAAGACTGCGCGTCTGCCGGGGCACCGGGATGCTCGATTGTGGCCGCGTATCTGCCGAGCTGCCCCAGCGAATTGTCGCCTGAGGTCCACAGCACGCTGTCATTTTTTAATATGAGGATATGCGCGTCTCCTGCGGCCATATCCTTGACGTTCGTTGTGATGACTTTAGGTACAGAAGTATCTGAATCTCTTGTATATCCGATGATTTCAGCGTCGCCGAATTCATTTTCGGGCGGTCCGAAAACCGGATTTGAAAGGCTGAGCTGCCAGCTTTCATTGTTTCCCCAGCCGTAAAGCGTGCCGTCGGCGGCGAGCGCGAGCGCGAAATCCTTACCGGCCGCCACCTTGACGATATTCGAAAGTCTGAGCTTTATCGGGTAAATCAAGTCATCATCCATGCCATAGCCGAGCTGGCCCTTATCGTTTTTGCCCATAGCCCAGACTGAGCCGTCCTTCTTGAGGAAGATTGCGAAATCGCCGACTGCGCTGACCTGTGTGACGTCATATGCGATTTCGGTGCCGGCTGCCAGATACTGTGTCCCCATAACGGGCTCAAGGCCATGCGCATAGAGAATATGGTTCTCGGCAACGAATAATGTGCGCCTGGGTGTAACGGCGACATCCCTTACAAAATTGACCTTGCTGCCTTGAAGCAAAATTGGCTTGGCCGTCGAAGTGCCGGTGAAGACGGGAAACTGGCGAGAGGAGTTGTCTCCCCACATGTAAAGGGAATTACCGTACAGTGCCGCCGTGTGGGTTGCGCTGGAAACAATTTTCGTCTCATTCACATAGAACGGCAGCTCGTTGGCGAAAACAGTGTCCGCCGCGGCGTGAGCCGTGCTTAGGGAAGCCGGCAGCACAGTCAACAAAGCGACGATAACGCAGAAAAAACGTGGAAGCCGCTTCTTTTGATAATTTCTCATAATATTTACCTCCAGGAAATTCAAAATCAATGATTAAACCCATTTCATTTCGCCGGAGTATGATATGAAATGCGAAATGCCGTAGATAAGGAAAACTAACAGTATGGTATCCATTTTAGCCAAAACTGTGAAAACTGTCAATGTTTCCGTAAAACCGGAAAAAAGAGAGTGGATTTGACTTGAAATGTTAATTTTTTGTAAACTTTTAATGCTGGCGCGAACTGCTTTCACACGTCGATATGGAGCATAGTTGATAGCAAGATAGAGAAGGATACAAGATATTGTGTAAAATGACCTTTTTCATGAAAAGCATACATAAAAATCGCGAAAACAATAAAACCTCTCGTTTTCATGAAAAACATGAGAAAATAAAAGGAAAAAGCTGATGAGAAACGTTGACTTTTTTACTTTTTTGCTTTATTATATGTATATCACGAAAATAAAGATTGGGGAAGTTTACCCTTTTTGCGATTCAAAGACGGATATTTTATGTGCATAAAGCGATTATTTATCCGGCACTCTATTGTATCTGAAATTCTAGTTCGCCGGCGGCACTTTGGCCGCGAGGGATAACCGGGCGGAAAATGGGAGAAAGATAAGTATGATGAAAATGAGAAAAACAATAGCATATTTGCTTGCGGCGCTGACAATTGCTACGTCCGCTGATTTCGGGGTGCTTGCAACAGCAAAGGCCGAGGAACGCCAGCTTCAAGATGCCGAGCCTGCGATGAAGTTTATTGAGTCGGGGTTTGACGAAGCTTCAAGTGTGCTCTCGATGGACTTAATGATTAAGCCGCAGTCCACAACTGAAGGTTTGGCGCCCAACGAATTCATCTGTGTGTCTGATGGGGCCTTTGCAATCAGTTATGATAGCCAAAAACTGATACTCATGACTGACCCGGCAATCTACAACGAAAAAGGCGGAGCCGCTCAACAGTATGCGCCTGAGCAGCTTACCACAGACAGCAACATGCTTGTTGTGGGCGGAGTTGTCGAATCGTCGACACTCAGGGCGTTGGTCAGTGCCGCGGGTAATGACAACACCTATTCGGGAAGAGCAATAAATAACGGGCTGGGTCTCAGCAATATCATGGGGTGCTATGAGTATCTCAATGAATATAACGGCACCATGAGTGAGCAGCAAAGATATCGTGTAGGTGATTTTGGAGGAGGACGCATAAGCTCTAATGGAGTTTCCGCTCTGTTGGTTTCAACCAGCAGAGACAGGGGAAATTATGCGGACGCGTATATCCAGTTCAGGTATAACTATGGAACAAATGTCGTGCCGAAGCATGATGGATACATAAGGGTCATTACACTGAAATTCCTTCTGACATCGGGATATGACCCCGTTTTGGAGCAACCCATTCTCTCACACAGCAAGGATGTTTTGTATAAGAATTCTATAACTGTTCCTAAGGATGCTGCCGAAGCAGAAGAAAGACTGGGAGAGTTTTACTATAACGATAGTTTGGATAATAGCCGTGTGGGCTTGACAATAGGTGCCGCTGCATTCAAAGAGCTTAAAACGACAATGGTCAACGGAAGTCCTTCAAACAGCACGCCGCCGGAACTTGACACAGTCACACATTATTACGGAGCTCCTGCTGCAACCAAATGGTCAAACGAGTATTTCCCTAGCCTCCCGGCATTATCTTCATGGGAATCAACTGGCGGATCGACCACGAATTCGCTTTCCGGCGGACCGTTGGTTGAATATACGAACTGTGACAGAGAATTCATCGTCGAGCAGTTCTACGGGGAATATTCAAACACATATGCAAGAAATGAATCGGCAGATTTTGTTATTCCTGAGAATGAGAGTGGAACGTCACTATATCCGCGCTATTCGGTTTCGCGCGCGGATGATGAGGATGCTTGGGATGCGGGTGATGAGAACGACCCGAACAGGTGGGTTCCATGGAGATATCAGTATCATACTTCCGGGAGCAACACCGTTTTCGATTACAAAAAGAAACAGCCTCTGAAGTATGATTTGGGAACACTTGTTTCTAGCGCATCTACAAATAAGCCTGAGACTATGCCGGATGGCGGTTTAGAGCAATTCCTTGCTTCAATAGAATGGGATTTTACCTTAGATGCACGCAATCATTCAATACTGGACAGCGAATTTATTACTTCCTTTGAGGAGGTTGACGCACCATTCATGATTCCTACTCAACAAGGGGATGCTCAGGTTCAGAAACTGAGAGTCACAGGACCGATAAACGACCCGAGAACTCCATCAAATGAGAATCCTTATCGGAACAAGCTTTTCCAGAAGGTGACATATTATCCCGGAGAAGAGGGGGAATATGTGAAATATACGCCGTTGGGCGTGACATTTGATATGGTGGAATCTGACATCTCAATTACTGACATTAACGGGGAATATATAGACCTCAGACCCATGGAAGAGCAGCTGGCAAATCCTGATGGACCCCGTTTGAACCCTCAGGGGATGGCGCCACAGCTTAATATACGCAGTTATGCAGCTGACGCGACAAATATTCTTTGGGTTAACGTAGGTAATTTAACTGCTCAGCCAATGGGTAATGGAACGCTGTACTTTTCTGCCGCGTATAAAGATTCGTACACCGGAGACACATACCCGGCGGCGAACACATATTTCAGAATGCAATTATATAAAGAGCTTTATGCAGCCTCAGAGATTGCTATTGACCTGTCGGGGCTTGGCACCACCTTTAATCCTGTGATAGAGGAGACAGTTACAGGGCTTACTTTAGCCAAAGACCCTGTCACACAGGTAGTGACGGATAAAATAGCGACGCGTCAAGCGCCAATAACTGCGGTGGTTTATGACCAGTATGGGCTTCCTTTTGAAAGCGCGTCACAGAGACCCGCCCTCTCCCTTGAATGGGTAGATGACCCGGAGGCAGACCCGGGAAAAAGAAAGGCTCTCCCGATAGTAGTAAATGAAATTGCCAATGATGTTGACAAGTATGAGCTTGTATATGCAGGCGGAGCGAACGGCGGAAAGACAGTCAACGATGTCCAACGCGGCAATTACGTAGTTAATGCGACGCTTGGAACTCTTAGTACGCATGGAGAACCGCACGAAGGAAGAAGCTTTTACATAAATAAAGAGGCTAACCGCCTGACTTACATGAACGTTTCTCTTCCGGGTATACCTGTTGATGTGGCGAACGGATTTAAGGAAGTTGACTTCACAGTTAGAGGGTACGATGCCGGCAGGCAAATACCTGTGACTAATTCGCTTCAGGTGTCTGTATCAGAGCTTGCGAATCAATGGAGAGATACGAATAATGTTTGGCAAATGAACAAGATAAATGAATATGATGTCGTCCATGGTATGAGAAACATCGTGAATAATGCCGACCCTGCGAATCCGGTTTACAGCAACAGTATTGATTATGATCTCGCATACATAAATGGTGTTGCCATAGAGATGAAGCTGAGAGTTGCGTCTGATTCTCCATATCAGCGTTGGACGGGGGTAGGAGTAAGGGACGGCGGCGAAATTGTTGAAGGAAGCACAGAGAATTTGGCGGCCGATGGTTACTGGCATCTTAGACCCGACCCGACAACAGATGCTCTTGAGATAACATATGACACAAGAGTGGGCTCGGGCATGATTCTTGAATTAATTGTTACTGCCGAGTATAACGATACCACTCTTGAGAGTAAATACAGATTGAAGTTCAACAGGCTTACTCCCATACTTCATAGCATTTCTTTGCCGACGGTGACCTCCGTTGAAGTTCCGACTGTAACCCCGCAGCAAAGGACTATTGCACCGGTGGCATATGACCAATATGGCACGGTAATGACTTGGGCAAGTCTATACACTAATGGCAACACAAGGTATTTCCTTGAATATACTCCTGCAAATATTGTGGATGTGGCAGGAACAGGAATAACAACATCTTATAGCGGCGGACTTACGACTATGAGCGTTGATAAGACAGCGAAAAATGTGCAGCTTCATGTCAGAACGCGCATCACCACAAATGGCATTTTGAATAATACAATAATGTCAAATTCCATTATACTTGCTATAGCTAGGGCGACGAGTATCCCGACTTCCATTGACGCACCTTATTATCGATATCAGGGTTCACCATGGTCTCCGCCAACTAACGAAGCCGGTCAGCCGAGTTATAATGAGTATACGGTTACAAATCTTGCGACGATGATTCACGACCAATATGGAGAAGTAATGTCTCCTGAGGATTGCGGAACTGTTGAGTGGTCCATTACGGGCACAACAGGTGACTTGAAGAGAGATGAGCTGGAGATAAATCCAACGACCGGTGCCATTCGTGTGTTGAGGAACGCACATAACGGTAAGGCGACAGTCAGACTCAGAATTCACGATAAAACAGGAGTGCTGCGGGTTGACAGCAAAAGTGACTACACAGATTATATAACTGTGCAGCGAGCGGCAAGCAAGATGCTGGAAATTGAAATAACACCAAATCCGACAACTGATGCGGAACTCCCGAATTTCACACTTCCATACAAGCAAACTATTACTCTTCTTGCAACCGGTACGGATCAGTATGGTGATGACATAGTCGTACCCTTTGGCACTGCATCCTGGCAGATAGTCGCCGGAAGCGTAGAATTCGAAAATCCGTCAATCACTTCAAGAATCGGAGGTACAATAGCCCAGCCAACGGTTTATGCAGTTGATAATGGAATTGAAACACCAGTGATGACTTTCTCAAGCGGTGGAACCTTGCAATTTTCAAATATTACTAAATTGGATTATGTTCCCAAAAAGATGCGGGTTGAGGTTTTTGCCGGAGGAGGCTCTGTTACAGATACAGGAGATTTCGACATCATCTTTAAGCCCGAATCTCAACCTACGACTATTTTTGTCGATCAGACTGCGATTGATAACTCTCCGCTCACCATTCCAGATGCGGGAAGCTCTGCGGTGGTGACGAAAGAAATCACCGGGGATATCAGAAATCAGTATGGAATTATTCTCCCCGACGCGTCAATCGAATGGAGTCTTAAGGAAATAAGGTATGCAGATGGAACGGGCATGCATACCGATCCGAGTGTGCCATATGTGACTTTTGAGCAGTTGAGCAACGGAAATGCAAAAATTTCATTAAGCAATACGAATTCGGATGCAAAGAACTCGGAAATCGTTATTGTTGCAGCATTCAGAACATCTCCGGGCAGTGAGCCAATTTTGACCAGAGAGGTGGTTGTAAATGCTTCAAAGGGTAATGAAGTTCCGGCAAGGATAGAAATTCTTGATGCTTCGACCATTGCTGGAATAAATAAAGTCTATTTGCAGGGATTCAATTCGACAGAAGTGAACACAGTCACTCTGAGAAGCAGAATATACAGCAACTATAATGACATAATGGCAGGAACTACAAATTGGGCAATTGAGAACATATATTATGAAGACAATGAAAATGGCGGGGCGAAGGAGTTCTATACAGGCACTGCGAACATAGCTGAGTTTTCAGCCGGCACACGGAATACGCTTATGGTTAAGCAGAGCCAAGATATTATTGATAATGCAGTGAAGGGAAATCAGAGCTTCATTACAGTAAGTGCAACTGTGGCGGGGAATCCGGCTGTTAAGATAACTAAGGACATTGAGATAGTACTGGCATCACCCCAACCTGTTTATTCAGATATTAAGCTTTCAAATATACAACCGAAAGAGTATTTAGGATTACCAGATGATGACGGTGTCGGAAGCCTCACTCAGAATGCACCGTCTCCCAACCAGCTTGTTACGGCGCCATGGGTATATCTTCCTGCAAGGCGTGAGACAAACAGTATTGATATATCAGGTAAAGTGTATGACCAATACAAGAGGGAAATCACTCCATATGGCGAAGCAGGGGCAAACCCGGCTGTGGAGTTGAATGATGACAAGGTGGATATAACATTCCGGTGGTCAACGGTGGCCGGATATACCTTTACAAAAACAGCTCCGGGAAAAGCCACGCTTACAATAGGGTCAAGCATCCCATCAGGTTATTCTACGCCAAGCTTCAGGACAACACCGCTTAATAATACTACGCGCCCCGGAACAGATGTGGCTTTCACGCCGTCAATATGGATGACAGTTATTAGGTCCACAGATATACCGGATGCGCTATACTATTTCGAAAGTCCTACAGGGACTAATTCCATGATCGAAGATTTGAGCAATAATGCATATGAGGTTTCAATTCCGCAATGGGATGTGTTGCCGGAAGAGAATGTGCCGAAATCCCTCTCTGGAGTTCCGCTTACAGGCGACATGATTATGGAAAAGTATAATGATTCGGTGACAGCCAGAATCCTCAATCAATATGGCTCTGAGTATTATCCGGCAATTCTTATGCCACGATGGAGCTTAATAAACGGTACTGATAATGGGATGTATAACGGCTTTTCTTTGGTAAATGCAAGCGGTACAAACCAGGGGACTGCGTTGAACCAAAATGTTTTCGTGAAGGTAAACAACAAAACACTGGGTGTAAACGAGTATTTAAGTGAAGTAGAAATTACAGCATCCGCAAAAGGCGTTGTAACTGCGAATCGATATGAAGATTATCAGTTATATCCCGAAATGAGAAAGACGGCAAAGATTCTCTTATCAAAAGGAAGATCTATTCCGAGTTACCTTTTTGTCAAAGGAGTAGATAACGCAGGAAAAACCCAGAGCCTTCGGAGACCGCATATTTTATCTGACGGAAAGACGCCGGGCTCTATTAAGACATCGATTGAGCCGCAGATATATGACCAATACGGATATGTCGTAGGAGGAGCAGAGGAAACGACGGTAGACTTAATCACTGATTCAGTAGTTAATCAGGGTGCTGCAGTCGAAGAAATTATAGAAATCGGCGGCACAAGGCAAGACCCGATTGAGATTGTGACAGGGTATAAGATATACGACAGCGAGCTTCCCGCGCCGGAAGAGCCGGGAAAAAAGGTTGAAGATACAAGGATACTTTTGGCTGAGTATACAATAGAAAGCAAGGAGCTCACGGTTTACAGTACCTGCACACTCAATGAATTCAAATTTTTCGCTGAAGCAAACGGTGATGGGAGTTCTGGTATATTGCCGAAAGAAGTGAGCATACCTATCGACAACAGTGAGCCCATAAGGCCTTATAGAATAGAGCTGGAGGGCGTGAACCCCAGGGTGTTCACAATTAAAGACAATGACAGAACTGAGCAGCAGGAGTTCGTTGCAACATATTTATATGACCAGTACGGCAACAGAATTGACCCAACGAATGTGAACGTTACATGGAAACTCAAGATTAAAGATTCTACGGGCAATTATGTGGATTATCACGAATATGAGAATGACCCTGACACAGGCATAGAAAAAGAGAAGCTGATGGAGGAATACCTGGTAATTCTTGCACATGGTGCGCAGGAATCTCCACAACCGGCAGCAGCGTCAAGATTTACAATTATTAAAGTAAGGCCGGAATTTTATGAAAAAGACATAGAGCTTGCACTTGAAGCTACAGTTTCACCCCGCAGTGGAACATATACGCCAAGAGTTTCCGTGATGAACACCATTCAGATAAAGCGTGAGAAAAAAGGAGGGGGAGACCCGCCGCCGCTCCCGCCCCCCGCATATTATCAGGTAACTTTTTCTGGCGGGGAATACGGCATAACGGTAGGCAAGAACTTCGAGACGGTACTCGGCGGAGAGATGGTTAAGAACACGCCGGGCATCAAGAACGAAGGCGGCTGGGCATTTGACGGATGGTCGGTGCTCGGCGAAAAGATAAAGCTGGATGAATATCCCGTTCTTGATAACATTGAGATGGTTGCAACCTACAGAAGCATCAAGCAATTTGCCTTCATCGAGGGATATGGAGATTCAACGGTTCGTCCGGGCGCACAGGTTACAAGAGCTGAATTCATCAAGATGATAGCCGTGGCGTTGGGCGACTATGACCCGAACATGAATTACATCGACATGTACGGGAGGCAGTTTTCAGATGTGCCGAATAATGCGTGGTATGCGAATTATATAGCTTACGGAAGCCACCGCGGATTCTTCGGAGGATATGAGGATGGGACGTTCAGACCAAACAATCCCATACGAAGAGACGAAGCCTCAAAGATTATCTATTTGGCGATACCGGAATTGGTCAGTTCGGTAGAAAAGGGCGACCTCGACATAGACGAGATTTTTTCTGACATCGAGTATGGAGACTGGTTTGCCGAGTATGTGGAAGCACTGTACTACCTGAAAATCATAGGGGGATATGAAGACGCTACATTCAGGCCTGCTAATCACGTAAGCAGGGCGGAAGCTGTTAAGATGATTGTGCTGATCACCGAAATAGCACCGACGAATGAAGACCTTTCAAGAATCAAGCAATACATTGATTCACCGTTTTCAGATTTGAAGAAGGACAGTTGGGCATATGCGTATGTTTTACGCGCGGCGGGGATAGCATAATCCCCGGTAACTCAATAAGGAGGTATTGAAGTTATGAACAAGAATGCGCAAAGTTACAGTGAAAGGAGAAGAGGAAGGCGAATCCTCGGGGTTATTCTGGCAATAATGACCCTGCTGATGGTGTTTGCTGTTTTTAACGCTTCAGCAGCGGACGACCCATCTCTGACGATGACCCTTTCCGGCGATCTCCCATGGGGCTCAACAACATACAATAATTATTTCTCTACTGATGATGTTGTTGCCTTTGGCGCGGATAATATCTTTATCGTTAATACGACACAGTCGGTCAAGTTTTTGAGGGTCACAGCACCTGTCAGTTCAACTTCTGCGATGCAACTCAAAGCTTCCGGCGACAAATGGCAGAAGCCCGCCAAACAAGTGAACGGGAAAACGACTTGGGAGTATACCTCTTATAGCGCCTTGTCGGCAGCAGAAATTCAATCAATGTTCAATTTGCTAAGGGTTGAATTTGTGTCGACAGGCTCGTTAAAGTCGGGCGACGTCACGATTAGCGTCGAATATGGGTCAAACAGTAGTAGAACTACTACTTATCGCTACAAATCAAGAATTTACTTCTACCAGTTTGCCAAAGGTGACTATGACAACACAAGCCTATCTATTGGTTATACGGCAGACGGTAATAAAGCTAATGAAAACAAACTTACTTTTGCTGACGATTCGGTTAAGCAGGGCGGAAGGAATACTGCTGCGACACCGAGGTATGACTCAGAGGGATTAAATGCTTATTTCAGGATAAGGATTAATAATAACTTTGGGGCACCGAGATCAAGAGTTGACGTTGGCTATCAAGTAAAAAGAACCAGCGAAACATGGCAAAACGCACCGATTATTTATACGGATTCACTAGTGAAGCCGCAGTCTGGTCGCTGGAACTGGAGCGAGCAGGATCGCCTGAGGGAAATCAGCGTCAGCAAGATGAATAGTGATAACGAGCCGTTGCAGGCAGGAGTTGAGTATGATGTCCGAGGAGTAATTGGAACGGACAGCTCCTCTTCTGTAAACTACACCGAATCGTTCAAAGTCAGATATGATAAGCCGGTTATTAACATGTTCAATATGGGCTCTCTGACAGAGCCGATAGACGGTGGAACAAGCAGGAATTATTCTCTCACCGGCGTATTCAATAATACGAATAATGATAACCGGCGGATAAGCTATACCAATTACAATGGCGTTCCGGTTATTGCAACCGGCGCGACGCTGGAAATTTCCACATACTTTACCGATAATTTTGATGCCACCGTTTATGAAGGCGGCATAGGCATTGATAATTCAGAGTGGAGGTCGGTGGGGACCACCAGAACTTGGCGAGCTCAGAACACATCTGATGCGAGTGAGTTCAATCGGAATATCAACCAGAGCGAGAGTATTGCCTTTGAAAGAATTGACAGCCGAAAGAGCGCAATGAAGGTGGTAATCAAGGATGTAGCAACAGGCTACAGCACGTTTTATATCACCGATTGTTTTACAATCGACTCTAACAAGCCGACATTGCCGCAAATTTCGGCCTATGATGCCGAAGGGCATGAGATGAATTTCGAAGAGCAAGACTGGACGGTAGGCGGGGCGGATGCACAAGTTAATCTTGCGATTCATGGCTCAACCGACTTGGGCAGCGGACTGAAGGAATATAATTATTCAACATACTATGTTTCAACAGAAGATGCCAATAATTATCTTGCGCGCGCGAATTCCACAACAAAGGATATACTTAATATAATTAACGGATATACGGAAAATAATTTCGGATATGCCACATACACAACATGGTCATCGCTTAACCCGGATATTCAAGGCATGGCCAGATTCAGCGTCAACAAAGACGGCTACTATAAAATTGAAGCCAGAGCATTGGATAATGCAGGCAAGATATCGACGGTGGCGGTAGCAACCTTCCGCGTTGACCTTTCAAGCCCGCCGACGCCATCGGCCAGGATGGTGAAAAACACCAATTCAAATGATAGGAATTCGCCGGTCTTTGCTCCGTATGACAACAGAACATATAGCTCTTCTGAAGTGTGGCTGTTGATATACGAACAGCCGATGACGGGCAAAATATATGAATCTTATCAGATTTCAAATGACAACGGGCTTTCGTGGATAGATGTTGACCTTGGCTCGCCTCCCGGCACCGACCTTGATGAAACCGCACCCACATATACAAATGATGACATGGTGGTTTTAGGAGCGGGCTCCACGGGTGTTTATTATACGGTAGGCGTGACAGACGGAAATGGAAATGTACACCAGGCATATAGCGATAATGATTTAGAAAATTTCTCATATCAAAAAGCCGTAAGAATTCCAACAGACACCGCAAAGGCAATGACCGGTTATCAGTCAATAATTGTACGCGTGGTAGATAAATTTGGAAACACCTCCCTTGTTTCCGAGCCAACACTTATGCGTACGTCAGACAATATTGAGGTCATTGACACGCTGAAGCATGAAAGTATAGAAGTTGCTTTGGCGATGGGTGCCACGACGAAGAGTGCAGACGGCGTTACTCCCCTCCTGAAGAGCGCCGCGGCCAGAAAGATAAATGAGAGATATTACGGCACGGCGGGTCAACGCACAGACCCGAACGGCGAGAATTTCAATCCGTGGCTGTATTTCCAAAATGCAAACGGCACATGGCATGACTGCCGTTGGGACCAGACGAAAGACCCAAACTGCCTTGGGGAATGCCTTGACGGCGCAAACTGCCCGTATGCAAAATACGGCGACGCGTATGAGTTCTACAGACCGCAGCAGGTAAATATTCAGGGTCTTTCAAACATGAACGCCGCCATGAGAACAGACTGGGCGGAGTATGACCATAATACGACAACCAACGGTTCGCTGACAGGACTTAGAGGAACATATGATGCGGCTGTGTATGACCTTACAAGTGCAAGCGAAGGCAGAGTAAGAGGCGGTACCACAGGAAATACTTCTAATGAAAGTGGTAAGGGAAATGTCAATGCATCTCCAGTTTATCAGGTAGTTCTCTATTCGACTTCGCCAACGCAAACAGGTTGTATGTACAGGGCGAGACATTTTATTGACTATACCACTGAGAGTGGGGGGGTAACCAAGGACACACCGCCTTTCTCAAAGATGCTTGCCATGGGATATTCGGTTGGGCCGTATCGAGACTGGAAATTCCTTGAAGACGACCAGCCCGGTAAAAAAACACTTCAGCTCACAATAGATGAAACCGGGGCGGCAATGCACACATACGACGGCGGCGGATTCTTCTTTAACACCACGATTCGCAAGAATGCTTCGGGTACTTGGATAATATCAGGCTATGCGTTTTTCAATGGAATCTATAATGATGGTACGCTTGTCACTGACCCATGGGGTGTCAAGGGCTGGTATAAATCAATGATTCTGAAATTCCAAGAAGTCAATTTGATTCAGTTTGCTGACGGTAATATTACCGCATCATCATCAGAAGCGGCAGGCGGGATGAATGGAATGGCGCTTAGGTCAGCAAATGGAATTACCGTTGTCTCATCAATTAACTATCCTGATACAGCGTCATTGGTGGGGGGAAAGATTAAGAACTTTAAGATTGTCTCAAACGGCGGAAAGACATCCGTCTTGTGGACAATGGGCGCAGGCAACGAAACTGATGAGGCTTTTGCAGCGATTGAAGAGTGGGAAAGAGTGCAGGAAGCCAATCAGGCTGTTCCGGGAACACAGGTAACCGTGCCGACAAACACAACCTTTACAACGGTAAAGGGTACTACTATTAGAGGCGGCAAACTCTTTGACGATGTGAACACGCCAAGAGTTACGGTAAATGGCGCTGACCCGGGGGCGAATTCATACGGCTTCGGCCCAATGGTAGGGTATCTCAGTCATGGCTGTGCAAGAGAAACGAGAGTTGAATTCTCAAACATCAAGATGATAATGCAGGTGGTAAGAAGGCTTTCGGAGGTTGTTACAGAGCCTCAGTGGGGCGGCGGAAAGGCGAAGTTCATTACTTACATTTCCGATGAATCTGCGGAAGACTTCCAAGACGCTGCGCTGTCTTCGGCCATCCAGTGGAGACTTTTCAACGATAAGGCGAAGTTTGTCGGCTGGGGCAAGGACGGCAATAAGCAGACAACTATAGATTTCCTTGGCCGAATAGACGGTGAGGGCTTCTATGAGCCGAATGATGTTGCCCAGCACAACACCGATACTTTGAACATAGACAGCATTGCTGAATATATCACAACAGCATACTACAAGGAGTTCGGCTTCACAGATGATGAAACTAATGGCAATAAGCCAATAGTGGATGTGGTGCAGGGTAAGGCACAACAACATGGCGCGGTATATACAATTGATGACGTTATTAGCCATGAATTTGCAGTTTCGCCGGAGCAGTACAACACTTCAACGGCGAATGAAGATTTCCCGTCCGGGCGTTGGTTTATCACACATGATACAACCGGCTATAGCGGAGCTATGCAAAGTCCGAGGCATTATAAGTATTCAGACGCTCTCGAACTAAAGGTTACTGAACCGGGACGCTGGACAGTTTATTTCGCGCCGGACCCTGAGAAGGTGGCGAATTATACACTTGACCCGGAAGATGCGGTGTTTGACTTTGTCGTCAGCCAGCGCCCTGTAGCAAACTTTACGGGTAATGTGGTAGGAAACATAGTTAACATCGACGATAGCCTGGCAATTGACCTTGACGCATATGACGGCGCTTCTCTTACTCCGATGGCGCGGGAATACTATGACGAAAGAGGCATACAATTTAATAGCTTCCCGAATGCTACTGCTTTTGGGAATGTTGCGAATACGGACATTCAGCTTAGCGGCATTCAGACGCTTGAGTGGAAATGGGATCTTCTGAGAACTGTCACCGTTGACGGAAAATCAACTCTGGAAAGAATCTATACTGAGGATGATTGGATTGCAGCCCCACTCGGAGATGACCCATTATCTGGCAAAGATATTTTTACACTTACCGATGGGGCGGCGAGCACTCTTTCTGATAACGACATTCTCACAGTTTATCTGAGGGTCACAGATACATCGACCGTTAAGAAAGCTGCCTATGATGCCACGGGGCAATTCCTCGGATACTACTTTGAAGCGGGTGATTCACTGGTAAGCGATGTCGTTCAGCAGAACGTCACCGCCGGCGCGACGATTACATATAGCCCGCTGTCATCATTCCAGCTTAGCAAGGTTTACATGTATGACACGGCTGAAGAAGATACCGAGAACGCAAAGATTACTGTCACGCGCAGGAGTACGCATCCGCAGAATAAAACCTTCAAGCTCACATGGAAGGTGAATTTCACAGAGGATAAAAACAAGTATATCCCATTGGTAAAGAGAGCTAATGGAGATTACTATTTGGATGCGTATGTAAGCGAAGATGGCACATATACTCATGCTGCCTACACAGCTGGGCCGGTTCTTAAGCAGCTTACTGCCCCGGATGACACTGGAAACGGTACTTCAAAGGGCGGTGTATGGGAAATCAGCAAAAAGTTTATTGCTGATAATATCGGAGCAACCGGAAATAATATGGTGCTTCAAATCAATGAAGCCACAATGGGGCTGACAGCCGATGACTGGAGGAATGGGGTAACAGTAGAGCATGACATAGTAGATTCTTCTGCGCGTGCTGTATTCTACATGGCTGATATTACAGCTCCGTCGGCACATAATGTCACAGTGACCACAAAACTTTGGAAGGGCGCTCCGGGCAAACAAGACCCATCTGCTCCCGGCTATTTTGACGCGGCAAACTGGATGGATGCGCCTTATGAGGCGAGTAATTATCTGGACGTAACACAAGGCGACAAATATGTGGAGATAGCTGTAGCCGACGCTAAAGATGCGGAGGGAAGGCTCGGAGGATATTCATATTATTTCTATCAGAAGCTTCCGAATGGCAGTGCAGGTGCTTATTACAAATATGATGAAGCAACAGGCAAGAAAACACAGGTCAGTAATTTAGAGCAAGCCAGAAACGATATAATTTACAGTGCGCAGGATGCAAGCGACAACAAACCGTTGGTACTCAGACTTACGTCAGCGGTTATGGGAGAGCTCTCTTCAGAAGCTGTTTCCATAGCAATTCAAGCCTTTGATACCCAGAATCCGACGAACAGAAATAAGGAATCGAAGCTTGAAGATATCAAGTTCTCAAAGTCAATTCCTGTTGCCCCGGGTATTCTTGTTACCGACACAGAGAATAAAAGGGTTGCCGAGATAAAGAACGATAATGGTTTAGAGGGTCAGAATCCCGCTTTAGATGTTGCGGATTCAGACAAAGATTGGTATTCACGTACAACAGTAACAGTGGAATTCAAGCCGAAAAGCGGTAAGTTCACGCTTGATACGACGACGAATGAGTTGATACCCGACCCTAATAGCAAGAATGAGTACTACCTTGACATTACGGGGGCAGCAGACAGAACGTCGAGCATGACAAATATTATTTATAAGCTTGAACAAAACATGGGTACTGCTGCATCGTCTAATTGGGTGACTATCAGAGCGGGTACTGCCAAGCCAACGGATAAACTGGAGGTTTCTGGTTCAGGTGAATACAGAATTACAGCTGTAGTTCAAAACGGCTCAAAGGCAGAATCTGATAGCAGAGAAGTTACCTTCAAGATTGACGTCGGTAAGCCTACGGCTCCAACAGTTAGCTTTAAAGCGCTTGATAGAAATGGGATTGAAATAATCGATGCAAAATTGGATGATTTCCAACAGTCGTATGCGATTAGTCTTTCCGGTGCTTCTGATATAGAGGATACTCAGCATTCAAAATACAAGTATTCTCTTAACGGTGGTGCTGATTGGTTCGATACAGATGAAAATCTGAACTTACCCAAAACCATAGACCTCAGTGGATTACCGACGGGTCGGCACGAGATAAGAATAGCAACAGTGGACCCGGCAGGGAATGAAAGCTCCACTATAATTCAGACAATCATGATTGATAAAACCCCGCCGCATGTGCCCCCGGCAGTAGTTTCCTCAGACTCGGAAACAGTCTATACATATGATGAATTGATGGTAAGAACAGTCATCAATGGAAAAGGCACGGCTTGGCCGATGGATAGAAACGGCACATATACTGACACAGTTGTGCCTTTCCCGGCAACGGAAGACAAAGATACCAAGGTGATTACGGCGGCTATAAATGGTTTATGGTATAACTTGGTTCCGGATGAAGGCTATGAACTTGCGAGCGTGATGTTCGGCGGAACGACTTACAAGGTTGGAGAGACAGCAGTATCAATAATGCGTCCGACCGAGAATGGTGCGTATAATTTCTGGCCACCAAGAGTTGAACTTAATGTTGCAGATAACAAGCAATTCGAAGCAGACATTACTGTGACATATGTGCTGAAACCCGCCTTGCGCAAGGCCGCCGAGATTAGACTTGCACAAGCTGCCGGTGAAGATGCTGTTGAACTTTATGAACCGCGCGTCCGGCCGGAGACACAGAATCCGGACGGGACATACACGATAAGAGTAGAGTGGGACGGCGGGCGCAGTACGCTTATGTCACCCCCGACGATCAATATCGCTTCAGGCGAGCCATATTCTATCTCTATTGAAGCGTTTACGGGTTCAGTGCTTTCCAGAATGCTTATAAATGGCCTACACGTAGATATCGAGAATGACGAGCATTTGAGGCATGAAGGCAGGGAATACACGTATGATTTCGATGCGGTAACAGAGGCAATGGATATTGAATTCTATTTTGCCGACAGGCCATATCGTGAGTTGTATCTTGATGTGACCGGAAGAGAAGGAACTCTGGAACTGGATTCTTCTACGCTCAACAATGTTGATGTGATGAAGACTAAAGTGCCGAATAAGAACGGCGCATATGAGGTTTATGAGGGCGCAGAAATTACTTTGATTGCTACCCCGGAAGAAGAGTATGCTTTGAGAGCCTTTGAGATTGACGGAAATAAGATGCTCGATGGAGCTGATGTTACTGAGCCGAGGAGCTTCATGTATACTGTTCCCAAGTATAATGCTTCAGAGGGTGAAAGTAATGAAATTCATGTGAAGGCAGATTTCGGAATTGCTCCGAATACCCCGAAAACAGGAATTCTCTTCGCCTATGGTATGCCGGAAAACCCAATTGAGGATATAGAGATTGGTGGCTCCGGCGATGAGGTAGATCTCGGAGAGCCGGTAATAGGTGGAAGTATTTGGCCTGCGCCGGAGACAAATAATGCCGGCCAGATGATTATTTATGTTCCAACAATGTCCACGCAGAATTTCACCGTTACAGTTTTACCCGGCTACACGTTCACGAAATATGAATATACGCAGACGGAATTCGGTCAATTGAATAAACAAGAAGGTTCGCCGGATATGGATCTTGGAACAAGAAAAGCAAGCTTCGTGTTGACCGATATTATGGGCAACGAAGAGGGAACCGATACATCACTTGTGCTATTCTTTGAAAAGAATACATATTCGGTGACGGAGAACCACGCTGTAGAACAAGGCTTAGTTGTGCCTAAGGTCTTTGACAAAGACGGAGTGGAGATAGAAAATCCTGACTTCGGGGCGATTCCGGAAGGTGCTTCAATTGAATATTCAATTGAAGCTAAGGACGGAAATAGACTCTCTAATATTAGGATTACAAAAACCACTAAGGATACGACATCCTCCACCTATATAGGAGCGCAGCTGAAGTTCAGAATTGAGAGCATAACTGCAAATTACACAATCAATGTGGAGTTTGAAAGGAGAGGGTATTTGCATGACCCGGAGGTCAAGCACAGAATTGTGGTAACTGCAAATAATGTGCTTGATGCCGAATCCGGCTTGACCAAGACACCATATTCATATGCAGTGTACGAAGACGGTACGACTGCTTCATACACGCTGGCTACTGGAAGCAATGAATATGTGGCTCTTGATAACCTCAAGCCAAACAGAAAATATCTTGTTCAGGTGCGTGCCGAAGACAATGTTGGAAACAGAGGTGTGACCAGTTCACCTGCTGTAATTTACACGAAGGCTAATCAGCCTCATGCGTATGCGGCAGAATTGGTTGACGGTGAAGCGGGCAGTCTTAATAAGAATGTGAGATTGTACGTAGAGAATAATGGCAATCCCGCAAACACGGAGTATTTGATTCGTTACTCAGAATATCCAACGATGGACAGAGGTGTTCAGTCGGCGCTGACGAGCGATGGGCAGGAAGACTGGAAAACGCTCACCCCCGTGAGTGCAAAAGAAGGATATATAGATATATCCGGGCTCATCTCAGGAAAGCCATACTATCTGACCGTTGATGCGAGAAATAACGCAGAAGAACCTGTAATTACGGGCGGTAGCTATGCTGCGGAGGATATTCAATACATTGTTCTTAGCCATCCGGCACCCGAATTGGCATCTCTTTACTTTGAAGAGCAGGAAAATCCAAGAGCCCCCGTAATACTTAAGTGGGATTCGCCGCCATCTGATGTAAAACAGGTTGTTATCTATAAAGACGGTTCCCTGCTTACAACTTGTGTAAGAGACATTACTCAGTATAAGGACGAAACAACAATGCTTGGTGGAGCTGCTATAGGAAATATGGTTTCAACCTATAGTTATGCTTATGAAAACGAAGCAGGTGTCGGTGCTCAAAGGGCTGCTGTAAGCGCACTTTACAGAGAGGCATATTTGGCAGGAACAGTGGAAGCACCATCTACAAAGATGCTGGAACTCCGGTCGCTGATTAACAATAGTGACAGACCAGAAGACCAGAGAATGTTCGAGCAAACGCTTATTTACCCGAACTATCCGAAAGCAGTTGAGAGAGTGACCGCAAACAGGATGTCCACAGATGAGTCAAATTACTATGCGGGGCAGATTAAGCTCAGAGTTGTTCCGGATACAATTTCAACCTCAAGAACACAGAAGTATAAATTGAGGCTGATTGCAGGAAATATTGTGGACGGCGAATTCGTCGAGGACACCGCGTATAATCAGAGTAACTCAGAAATGCTGGTGCAAGAAACCAGCACACAGACGAATACTGAAGGAGCGGTTGCGGAGTGGAGCGGCCTTTACACAGAGTGTGTTTACAGAGTGCAGGTAATCGAGGTTATGACCAGTGGTCCGCGATTCTCATCCGGTGTAGCGACATATGCAATCGACGGTTCACAGTATGGAATTGAGGGAACTCTTGGAAAGCAATTCATAGTTGACGAAGAAGGCTATAGAGTTAATTTCGTAAGAAGTGCTCCTCAAGGACTCGACACGGCACAAATATTGTATGGTGCTACGAGGAGCTGGTCTTGGACAGATAATGAGGGAGGTCTCTACGCAAATCCGAGCGACCCCGAATTAGGCTGGGATAAAACAATGGACCTCGTTGATCTGAGTGGCCTGGGAATTACAGATGATATAATCAAATTTAACACAAGGCCTCAAGTCGCACTTCCCAGTGAATCCGAGAATTATTTTGACAAACTTAACCCATCCTACATTGATGAAGATGGAGGATATATCCTTATTGACAAGTCGCGGCCAAGCCCGACATTCACAGTCAATATCGCCGCGTGGGATAAAGATAGCCCCAGACTCACTATTGAAGGCGAAATTGAAGGATATAAGGCTAGCTCAGGAATTCTTGAACCCCCGCCTGAGGTTAAACCGAATAAATTGGAAGAGTATTTCCAGCTCAATTTTGCCGGTGCAAACTTGAAATCAGGCGTCTACAAAACCATCGGCGTGTCGGCAAACGATTCAGAGCTTGTAACACGTGTCACTTTGGGCGCTGAAGGTGGTCTTAAGATCGTGGTAAATCAGGTAACGCCCAGCATCACAATTGCGGGAGGAGCTCAATCAAGGAAGATACAATTGGGCTCAGACTTCAAGGATTTGAATTTCTCAGCAAGCGCTGCTATCAATTCCGGAAGCAATGCGAGCGAAAGAAGTAAAATCAGAGAACTGAGAATGGAAATTCTCAAAGACAGATTCATAGAGACCTATGGCTCATATGACTATGCCACAGTAAAGGCGGAGATTATCAGAAGGGGTGAGGCGGCCACAGATGCGGCAGCTGACACAGTTATCGATTCATTTAACCCGTCAGTCACCTATATGGTTCAAATTACCGAGGACATCTATAATAATCCGACATTTGCTGCCAACCGAGACAAATACTTCAGACAAGAATTGGTCACCTTGGGAAGCATCAGCGAAACTCTCTATTGGGCAGAGTTTGACTTTGCATTGGAAAAGGGGATTTGTAGCTGGCTTACCAAGAACGGAGACCAATATGAGGTGACCGGTAATGTAGGCAAGAGCTATAGTCTGAGAGTTTATTCAAAGTTTGGAAATAATGAAGCACAGGTTACTACAAGCTTTGCCGTTGAAAAAGAACCGTCACTTACTGTCCCCACGAATCCGGGATGGAAATGGGTTACCACAGAGTTCGTAGATGAGTATAACTATTATGAAGGAAATACAATCGCCTTCATTGCCGGAAATCTGTATAAAGGTGAATACGACGCATTCCTCCCCGATGAATATCTGGACGAGAGCGGATATTCACAGTTAGCGGAAAGTTCAGCAGCCAGAATAGGTGAAAATGGAAAAATGGAAATCTTCACCATGTTAGACCCGCTGATGACGGTAACACAATCAACAGTTTCGATGTCCATAATTGTTGAAACAGGTATTTACGACGGATTTGCTGAGGCAGGAGTATTGCTTATTCCGGATGCGAACATTGATCCGAATAAGGATAATCTGCCACCGTCCTCTGTGCGCGCGCAGATTCAGACAAGTGGAAAAATCCGGAGCGGAACGCACGGCACATCTGTCAGTGGTCTCCAAAAAGAAACGACATATCAGGTTTGGTCTTATTACACGCTCACCAAAGACGAAGTACCTGTTTATGAGCTAGAGACGGCTAAGGTCACCACTGCAAGCACATTGCCGATATCTTACTATAGCTTTGTAAATTCCAGATTTGACTTTGCTGAAATGGATTTTGCCAACTCGTCAGGTAGACAGGATACGCGTCTTGTAACGATTAGGCGCGATGGAGACAAAGGAGACGGCGAACAGCTGCCGGGTGCGATAATTCATGCAACCGCAGAATTCTATGAAGCTGATGATGAAGGACACTTTATTGATGGAGACCCAAGTACGCCGGAAGTTGATTTAGTTCCGGTGTCGATTGAAGGTTTGGACAACAGTAACAGTGATGCTCGTACGCTCACTTTTGACGTATCAGATGTCGATTTCCTTAACACCGGAAACACAACAGCACAGATTACAATACGTCTCTTCGACAATTTTGTTGCTCAGGGTCATACGATAGCGAGACTGAGACTTTCGGTTGAAATGAGTACGGCGAGAGGCAGCAACTACATTTCTGAGCAAAACGGATACACGGACATCTATATTCAAGACGATGAAAGCCCGATTAAAGAATATAAGATGGCGCTGATGAACAACGAAGAGCCGGGCCTTGAAGATTTAGAGGCGCGTGGAGTGACCACTGATACCGGCGCGAAAATGTACAGATATGAATTTTCAGGAATTGATGTGGGAGAGACAAGGGAAGACACGCTTACAATTAAGTATGTCAACGCCTCTTCGGGTTATCTTGATATGATAGCAGTTGGAATCTACAAGTCGCCTCAAATTGATCCCGCAAATATTTCGGAGGACTTTGCTATTACAGACGGTCCGTCAATGGTGTTCTTGCCGACAACGGAGGAATCCCCACTCGGCTTCGGAACATTCAATGTTACACCCTCAACGAACCTTGAAGATGGTATACACAAGGCATATGTCTGTTTGAGAACTGAAGACAGGAAAGAGGACGGCTCATATAGGATGAAAGCCGAAGACTATACCTGGATTGAGGTTATCAGAGTTGTCGGACAGAGTACATTGAGCGGACGAATCTATTTTGGACATCAGTTCCCGCGAACCTCAGCAATGATTCCCGATGGAGGGAAAGCAAAGGTAATGTTGTATCCGCGTACAGCACGTTATACAGATGCAGGCGAGCTTGTGAGTGATGATACGAATGATTTGCCGATGTATGAGGTTGAAACAGATACAGAAAAGGGCGGCTATTTTGAGATTAAACATATCCTGAATAGTGGTCAGAAAATGTATAAGTGGGCTGATGAGGAAAAACTTATAACAGGCTATTATATCGTAGTTGAAAAAGATGGTTTCTTGACTTATGACCCGATCTACTATGATAAATTCTACACCGGAACAGGGAAAAGGAATGTCATATTTATCAACTCCCCGGATAGTCACAAATATGAGTTCAACCTCGGAATGATGGCAGGAGATCTTGATGGAGATCGTGAAATTACGATGGACAAAGACTATGAGATATTCCTGGCAAACTTCAATAAATTCTATGATCTTGACGCCCCAACTGATGAACCGAAGACCAATAGCCTTGATACCGTAAGACTTTGCGACTTCAACTTTGATGGAACCGTAAATGTTCTGGACAGATTGCTGATGCGCAATTACATTTCGACAAATGTGTTTGGATACGGTTATACTACAATCAATAATCAAGGAGAAATGGTTAGCGGAGGAATACCGCGAGACCTTGGTTTGGCATAATTTATTGGGTTCTCTCGCCCGAGATATTCTTCGGGCGAGAGGAACCTCAAGACATCATAAGTTAGCATGTGATTGTCTTGAGCATAGGAAGGACGCGTAGCCACCCAATCCTCCCTGTGCTCAAGACAATAAAGACTAAATCGGTATTTAGCAAATTCATTATACTGGCGAAATAGTAGCCAGAACCCTTAGGATTGAGGAGAGTTAAGAGAATGAAAAATTTATTCAAAAAGAGATTTTCAAAGGTATTGGCAATTCTTCTGATTGTATGTGTTACTTCATCTGGGTTGCCGCTGAATGCTTTTGCTGTAGGGGAAACACTGGGAAGAAATGTGCCTGAAGGTAGTGGAGATTTTGCGAATAGTGAGCCGACGATACGTCTTGAAGAGAAGCAAGGCGGGGGCTTTGACCCGGTAACAGGGATACTCTCCATGGATATTCGAGCGAGAGGCTTCGTTGGGAGAGGATTTCACTCGGGGAGAATGAACTTCTCTATTGACCCGAATGTTGTTACACCTGTAAATGAAAACGGAGAGCCGCTTGTTTTGGCAACTCAAAAAGGTGTGGTTGGCGGATATAATCGCGATGATGGACATGCCGGTATCTTCACTGATGCTGTAAAGGTGAATACAAGACCGGTTATCTCGCCGGAGCAATCACAGTACATAGTTTATGATCCATCTGCTGATGGAGAGCCGGCTTTGGTGATTCCCGAGCTGGCCAACAGGTATCATATTTATCTTGAATTCACCTTCGCATCATCTGTGAATGACTGGGTAAACAATGGAACGGGAGATGCTTCAGAAGCCAATATTGGAACAATTTTCTTCAAAGTCAGAGACAATAGTCTTGCAAATTTATCTGCGGACAGTATCAGGTTGCCCACAATTGAAGAGTTTGAAACAGAGCCGGTTCTTGATACTAGATTTGCGTTTACAATCGCTGCAATCGAGTATTTTGCCCCCGGTGCAATATATGCCCAGGAGGCAGGCTACTGCTTTGGCGTAGTTCCTGAGGATACTGATTATTCCGAACAGAGAATGATTAAGAATTATTTAGACGACAGGCTTCCTCAGTACCGAGTATGGAACGTCGGAATATATTATACAAATTACGATGTTCCCAGCATGGAAGAATTATATGTTAACCCATATGCACCGGGAAAAAGTGAAAACGAGATAGTGATACCATCGGCTATAATGACAGGAGAAGCGGGAAAGGTGACTTCTGAGGTCGACTATGAAATAAATGCGATAGACTCATCCGGAACGCTTTACAGCAATGTAACCTCCGATCCGGAAGTGATTTATATGGATCCTACGGAGTTACTCTGGGAATTCAGCGATAAAGAAGGGAATGTTATTCCGGATAATGACCCTTCGCTGGTAGGAGTTAGTTTGGCCATTGATGAGGAAACGGGGAAAGCAAATGGTCAAATTGAAGTCTATTCAAATGCAATTAAGATGGGCTTGGATGAAGAAGAAGGAACAAGAAATGTTTATTTGGTAGCATCAAAGACTCTAAAGTATATGAAAGAAAACGAATCCCCGGTGGGATATTTGGTTTCTAAGTTTGTGCTGACCGATAATCCCGAGGTAGAAGAGAATACGGCCAAATGGGTGGTTATTCACAATAAAGATGGAGAGTTTGAGAGAACGAAAATAGATGTGAGCAATGGCGGCGAGTTCGCTATGTCAGGATATCCTTTTGAGGTGGCACTTATTGACGGATATGGACTCCCAGTTGCTCCGACGGAAGTAGAAGGAGAAATCGGGAGGATGGATTTCTCAATTTCTACTGATCCTGTGGGAGATGCCAGTGCATTTGTGATAGAGGATAATTACGAGCAGTGGACTTCAGAAACATACGAACCGATGACATTAAAGTTTGGAAGCGGGAAAAATGCATCCCATATTGAGGGAGGAACGGCAATACTCAGAGCCACATATACTCCTGGTGAATTACTCGTGGATGAACCGACTCTTTTTGGAGAAATAGAACTAACAATCGAAAAGGAAGAGTCAAAATTTCTGAGATATAGCTTAGCACAATATACAAAAGTTGGCGAGAACTATGTGCAAGTCGACGATGCAGATCTTGTTGAGATCGGAGCTGATGCGGAAACCATCACCTATTTCAAAATATTCGCATTAGACCAATATAACAACATAATGTCTGCGCCGGAAGGCATGGATGTTTCAATTAACGTGAATTCTCCGACTGTTATCAGCATATATCCGGACACTGGAAGTGCGGCAGACGCAAATGGATATATATATTACAGGCTTCGTATGGCCAAGAAAGCCGTCGATTTGGAGAATGTATTTATCAATGTTACAGGTCGGCCGGCAAAAGAGAGCCAGAATATTTCCGACACATTTCCCCTCGAACTGGAAAAGGCCGAAGTTTCAAAAATTGCTTCGGTGAATGTAGCGAGCAGAGTGATTCCTCAATATACGCCCAGTCTGACGCCATACCAGTTGACAGCAGAGCTGACGGACCAATATGACATGGTTATGAAACTTGAGGAATACCCTGCCGGAACAACTCTGCTTTGGGAACCTCCTGTAAGCCATGATTTTTATGACGTCTCTCCGAGCGGCGAGATAACGCTTACGCAGGAGCCGCCGCTTGGAGCTGTCATACAGGTAAAGCTGACTGTTACCTCTCCGGGAAACATAGTAGGTGATGTAAACTCAATTGACACAGGGTTTATAACGCTTACTGTTGGAGGAACAGAGACTCTTGACAGAATAGATATAAAATCAAACGCCTCCTACGCGGTGCCTTTGGTCGGCAATGATGAAGAAGGATTCGATATTTCCGTCACCCCACTCAATCAATACAATTTGGAGATAGCCGACTACGAAACCAATCCGCTTTATGAAGTCATAGAGTGGGAGCTTGTCGGTGCGCCGCAGGGGGTAAGACTCGTTGATGCCGGAAGCACAAAAGGCTTGTCGAAGAAACTTATTATTCCTTCTGAAACACCCGGCCGCGTAACTTTCCAGATTTTAGCAAGGGTCAGAAATAGTAATATTAGTGACACTAATTCAGTTTTGCTTACAAAAAATGAATTGGTGATAAAGAGTGCAACAATAGACCAAACCGTAGTTGCAAAGGATTTTGCGACTCAGCTTACTGTTACAACAAAGGACCAATACGGCGGAGTCGTCAATGGTTCAATCATAACCTTCAGTGAAAATGTGTCGTCAACTCCGGGCGGAACAGCCTCAGTTACTTCAACTGGTCTTCTTCAGACAGGCACCTCTACAGAATCAGTAGGATTAACATATACGGTAAGACACGGCTCTTACACAGTGGCTCTCAACGAAGGCGCAAACCCGGATACAAATACTCAGTCCATATTGGTACAAGAGGGAGAAGGCGCGGCCTCCGTTGTGCTCACCACGCTTAATGACCAAATTGAAATCCCGGAAAAAGATAAGGTTATTAGCGCGGAGGGCAATGGATTTTCAAGCGTCGCAGACCATTACGAGTATGTAAGTATAGATGCGGTAGTTAGGGATATCAATCAGGTTGTAATTCAGAAGAACCTTATATGGGATTTGGACGGTTATTATGAGGGCGTAACGATTAATGATAGTACCGGTGATGTTACAGTAGCTTCAAGCGCTAAGCCGGGTAAAATTACAGTTTATGCCACTGATGTGACCACAGGAGCGAGGGGTGAGTTGGAGCTAACCTTGAGCTACGACGACAATTATCCCGCTAACAGGCGTTATGAATATATAGATTTTAAGCCGAATATAGTTACTTTTGCCGAAAATGACCGTGGAGTGATTTCATCACTGGCGATTTCGGGTTATGACCAATATGGTAACGAATATTCTGTCGGAGCAGGGCGATCAGACGCTGACCCAACAACGATTCTCTGGGAAATCGGTGCCAGCAATGGAACATGGGCTTATAATGGAGGCGTAGGTGCCTCAGCTAACCCGTGTCAGCTGCGTTATACGAGAGGGAGTGATTTCACCTCAGCGACACTGGAAAATTCGGCTGCTGTAAATGATTTTGCCGAGGTACAGCTTACTGTAACACCAAAAGACGGCTCAGGAGCATTGACTCTTTCAAAGAGAGTCAGCCCTGTCTTGCTTGATGATAGGAATACTGCTGCAAAATTGGGAATTGAGGGAGAAAAAACAGCGATAATACCGAACACTGGTAACGCAGCGGCGGTTGTAGAGTATCAAGCGTTCGCGTATGATAGATACGGGTCACCCTTGGTTACATATCCTGCAAACAGAACATCCTGGTCGTTAACCGGAGGGGATGTATCGGGCGTTTCTATTGAACAATCACAAGCTGGAACCGCAGGAAAAATGGCAGAACTTTCTATTACAGATGCTGCTGTTGAAGGTACAATATATGTAACTGCTACATACCGCGAAAGCGGGAGCAAAACCTTTACAAGAACAATTCCCATAGAACTAAAATACGATGCCGAATCCCTTAAATTCGGCGGCGAAAGCACGTCAATCGAGATCCTCAATAATAAAACATATGCAGACGATATCGGCAGACAACTGAGGGCCACACTAAAGAATAAAAAGGGCAATACTCTCAAGGATTTCTCTGATATTGTAAGCCAAAGATGGTCACTTGCAGATAGTGATTCAAGAATCACTCTAACCGATGACGGTTTGCTGAAGGTAGGTTCTGAGGTTAATGCAGAAGTGGTAACTGTCAGATACACTATTACAGAAAATATAAATGGCGTTCCTGTAGAAACAACACAAGAGAAAGATATTGAGTTGTTGAGTAATAGTGAACAAGGAAGAGAAGTTCTTAAGAATATAGAGGTATATAATGATGATGGTATAGCGCAGGTTCTTATTCCGTCTCCAAATTTTGAAGGGGCCCCGAGGACTCGTTTACTGCCCTTTAAGGCCAGAGCATATGACGATAATGGAGTGGAAATGCCTGTACCTGCAAGCGCGGTATGGTCACTTGAAAATGCCCCAACAGGAATTCACATTAACAGTAACGGCGTGGTTTCTCTTGCAACTTCGACGTTTGAGAGTATCAGAACCAGTATAACTTTAACTGACCCCGCAACTGGCACCAAAGGAGTATCAGATATAAGCGTAGGCTATGAGCCTTCAACATATACATACATCAAGGTGAAGCAAGATGTTGTCAACGGAAGTAAAGGGATGACAACAGATGATGCGGATATTATCAAGCTTAGAGCGGTGTATGAAGACCAATATCATCGTGAGATGGATATTCCGGAAGCAGGCGGAGAATGGAGCTTAGGGCAAAGCGCGAGTTCTCCGGCGGGTATGGAAGTTGCTATAGCAGCTTCAGGACTTGTAAAATTTGACAGCGGCACGAAGGAATTCTATGCGGATGTTACATGGGGCAGCAAATCTGCCTTGAATCATAAAATCACAGTCAGTGACGAGCTGGCCAGAATTACTTCGCTCAGAATCACTCCGGGTGTGTCTCAGATTGATATACCGAAGCCGATACAGGATAGCTACACCCAGCCAATTTTTGAGACAAAAATGTCGCTTGAGGCGTACGACCAGTATGACGAACCGTTTAATGACTTGGATGATTTACGAAACAGCTTGAGATTTGATATAGTTGACAATCCTGAGGGAGTGGAAATAGAACAGCTTGGTCCGCCCATAATGTATAATCCGGCGGCAGTTCGTATACACCCGTCTGCTCAAAGCGGAACAGTAATCGTTAGGGCGACAGATGTATCTCCGGGCGGAACAGGAGTCACGGCCACGACGCCGATTTCCTTGTCGCGTCTGCCATCTTCGGCGGTTGGCATCAGAATCACAACAGGAAGTAAGATTGCTGCGACTGTTGCCCCGGTGACACTCAGCTATGAATATTACGATGAATATGAGTATACAGACGAAACAGGCCTTCATGAGTCACCAATAAATAATCAAGAAGGCGTAACTTGGAGTCTCATTTCTTCAGAGCCTGCCAATGCGGCAAGCAAACCGTTCTTTTCAGACGAAAGGAATGGTGTGCTTCAGCTTGCAAACACGACTGAATCTATCAGAGTGCAGGTCAAATCTGATAATGAAAATATAGAGCCGGCTGAAAAGGATATAAGCATCAGTGCCGAACCATCGAAGCCGGATTCAATAAAACTTACCTATAGCGGAAGTCTTCCTATTGTTATTCCAAGAACAAATGGAATGCCGGTAACGGTAACATATACAGCTACTCTTCTTGACCAATATGGCACGCAGCTCGACGGCTCGGGCATTCTGTGGAATCTTGAGAATCATGAAGGGGTAAGCATTGCCACGAGAGTAGCCGATGGAAAATCCATGGCAACCATCACTGTTCGGAACGGCGCAAAGGCAAAATCGGGTATTATTCTGACAGCCATTGATAAGGTGAGCTCGGTTCCTGCTACGACTACTTTCTCACTTATATCAGATGGAGAAGAGCGAAAACTTGGCGGCGTAAGAATTAAAAACACCTATTTCCCGACAAGCGGCGCCAGTGTGGACCTTGAACTCGAATATCTTGACCAGTTCGGAGATATAATGTATGGAGACGGCAATGTGCCGGCTAATCTTGCGCCTATGTGGAGCGTTGTTCCCGGTACTGTTGTTCCCGGGGACGGAACTTCTGAGCAAATAAGGGTAGAAACAATCGAGGATGTAACGCGATATATACTTGAATATGGCAGTAGCACGCGAGAGATAACCGTAAGAGCAGACATTGAAGGTAGCTTTTACGATGTCAAGGCATTATATGCGTCAGGGCCTCCGGTCTTCACCAAAATTGAAATTGAGTGTATGGAGCCCGGAGATAACGGCAGTATTATCAGACCCGGAGAAAGCAAGCTTTACAAAGCTCATCTTTATGACCAATATGGAGGTGACCTTACAGAAGCGGGATTCAGTATTATTTGGGATACTGTCGCTGCACCGGAAGGTGTCACTATAACTTCAGCCGGGGTGGATGCTGACGGAATGCCGTTGGCAAGATTTGCCGTTCCAAGCAATGTTATCTCACGTAAGGGGATTTCTATTGTGGCGAAGGAATATAACTATAATATTCTCGGCTCAAAAACCGTTGATATTTATCGTGGAGGAAGTCCATTTGGCGCAACGCATCTTAAAATAACAACTACACAATTCCCAAGTAGCACGATGTCAGCACAGCTAGAGGTTATAGCTCTTGATGCTAATAATCTCGAAGTTGATATGCCGGGCATTCCAATCTGGAGTATCCCGGAGGGATTACGCAACGCTGTTAGAATTGACGAATATACAGGGTTCATACAGCGTATTGACAGCAGTATAACGACGGTGCCTGTTACGGTATCCTTAGGTGATGGAAGCACAGTTATTCCTGCAACAGAGGATTTGACATTTGATAATAATCCATCTGTTTTGGAGAGGATAGTTGTAAAGAGGAAAGAGGGCTCAGGTCCGATAAAGATTCCCGAGATGGTCATCAATGATGATTTGTCAACCAACAATCAGACAACACCGATTGAATTTGAAGTTCACGGAGTGGATCAATATGGGCTCGAATATGATACATCGCTTAATGTCACATGGCATGTCCCAACGGCTGAAGGCATTCTGATAAGCGATACGGGAGTGTTGTTTGTCTCAAGTAATGCCCCCGAGGGTAAAACGGTTGTAACAGCCCGCGATGCCAGCGGACTTAAGAGCTCTGTGGAGGTTATGCTTGAAAAAAACGAGAGGGTATTCTCACGTCTCGGCATTGAGCAGGAAAAGATTCTTCCCTCTGTTAATACATTACTCACAGCGCTGTATTATGACCAATACGGCGGGGTTCTGCCATTTTCTGTAGGGAATGAGTATTGGCACGGTGAGTCGATACCGGGAGATACAGCAAGAATAAGTGGTAATGGCTATGTTGATATGAGTGGAGGCGGTTACTGCACAATGGTAGTCGTAGATGTTTCTGCGGCAGGCGTCCATTCTGGATACAAGAATATACCTGTTTCAGCTGACCAGCCAATACCAACGAAAGTTATTGTTGAACTGTGGAATGACGGTGGCGGAGAAGCTACAAAACTACCGGTAATAGTAAATGGAGAAGGGGAGCCGAAACAACTCACATATGTTTATTCTGTAGCAGACCAGTATGGCAGGCCTATGGCGAAGGAAGACCTTGATAAGATGGACATAGGGGTCAACTGGACGATTCAGGGAGCAACTGTCTCCGATGGAATCAGCATTGAAAAAGGTGTCGATAACCAAGGTATAGTGACAATTCAGAATGATGCGATAACTGTTGACAATGTCAGCGCTGTTGTAACACTTGACCTTTCAAAGGCAGAGACATATGATGGCGAGCTTTTGGGAATAACCGGCTCCAAGAAAATTTCCGGTAGCAGTGTTTTTGCGGTAATCAGAGAATCCAGGGAGTTAAGGACAATTGAAATAATTGAATCCGGTTTCCCGTATGAAGATGGCAATAAGGCAGGGGGAAATCAGCTTCACATCAGATATCTCGACCAATTTGGCACGGAGATGTCTCAGCCGAATAATTCTGTTTTAACGTGGTCATTTGTAGGCGATTCTCTGAACCTGGAATGGGTGTCGGGCAAGAACGGTGCAATCAGATTCCAGTCGCCTAATACGAGGTCGACGGCAAGCGTTATGGCAACTCTCAGCAATTTGCCAGACGGCGGGGAGAACCTTACGGATACTGCAACAATCTCTCTCGGAGAGAAGCCTTATCTCGCCAGAGTTGAAATCGAGAGAATGACAACAGGCGCCATCAATATTCCGGAAAAAGACGACGGCAATGTTGAAATGACAAAAGAGACATTCTCGGCAATTGCTTATAATCAATATGGTTACAGGTTTGAAGGAGCAAACTTTAACTGGAACATAAATAAAAATATAGAAGGAGTAAGCATCTCTCCGACGACGGGTACTCTTACCGTCAGTAGTATTGCGCCTACAGAACAGTTTAAAGTATATGCTGTGGACGTGAAGACGGGTGTTTATGGGACTGAGGAAGTTAATATCGTAAGGAAGGACCCTGTATATACATCGCTGAGAATAAAGCAGAAATCTCTGCCGCCAACCATGACGGTGAAATTGGAGGTTGAATGGCTTGACCAATACAGCGAGCCGATGCCTCAGCAGGGAGAAGTTGAGTGGTTGCCGGATAGCTTTAATGCTAATGGCTATAAAACCACAATGGAAATGATTGATAATCCAAAACACAACCCTTCTGCCCCCGACCCCAATATCCCCGCACTGATACCGTCCGGCGTGATTCTGCTTGACAGAAGCACAACTGAAATTGAAGTTCAGGCAACTTCGCGCGGAATAGCGACAGAACCCACTAAACTTATTCGCGCAGGCGAAAGCATGGCTACAACAATAGAGATATATTCGAATGATATTTCTGAAGAAATTATCGTTCCTGTTCCTGATGCACTAGGGGGAATATCAAGCGCCGCATACAAATTTGATGCCAGGGTGCTTGACCAACATGGAATGGAAATGGCAGATGCGGCTCTCGTCTGGGAAGTAAGGAATGCAGTAAGTGGGATTTCTATTGACCAATCAGGAAATCTGACGGTTTCCAGCTCAGCTGTGAATGGTACGATTACAATTGTTGCGAGAGACAGGAATTCGGATATTCCGGGGACATATCAGCAGGTAATTATGAGAGAATCCCCACGGTTTTCGGCCGCAAGGGTAATTACGGATTATGTTGATATACGCGATAGTGAAAGCGCCCAGCTTGAAGCTGTGGCAGTGGATCAATACGGCAAGGATATGTCAGGATATGACCGTGCAGAGTGGGAGGTTGTAACTCCGCAGGGAGAAGAGCCGAAGGCGACGATGGTCTTTGCAAAAAGAGGCGTCGTCAAATATCCGACTCTTCTGAATGGCGATTATTTTGTCGTGACAGCCGAAGTGGAAGCAGGGACAATCAAAGATGGGGAGGAGTTTGTGCCAAACAAAATTCTCACCCCTCAGAAAATGGTTTATGTTTCGGGAGAGGCAGCGGCACTAAAGGAAATTACGGTGACAAGGAGTAATGATACCGGAACAATTATTATTCCTTCCGGAGGCACGGAAGAATATGCCTTCACCGCTTCAGCGGTAGACCAATTCAGGAAGCCATTCAGTGCCACATACACCTGGTCACTTGAAAATGCTCCAACTGGGGTTACAATAAATACGAGCACCGGAAGGATGAGAGTATCACCTGCCGCGACGAATGCTACATTTGCGGTGGTTGCGACCTATACAGCCCCGGACGGCGCAAAAATTCTTGGCAGGTATTCTGTTACCATCGCCAGAGAGGCAAGTGTGCTCACCAGCCTTATGGTCAAGGAAGATTCTTTGCCGGCAAACACAAAGAAAGCACGCCTTAGTGCGGTATATTTTGACCAATACGGCACGGAAATGCAAAATTTCAGTAGGACAGACTGGCGCGTAGAAGCAGGTTCAATAGTGGTGTCTTCAGGAAAAGGAAGCGTAATTGTTGACGGTGACGGAGATGAGTACGGAGACATTACAATTGAAGGCGATGTCATCGAATTTAAGGTGTCAATATCTTCTGAGAGCAAGACTTCTGAGGTAAAGACAATTACAGTCGGCGGTGTGTCAGCTACAAATGGAATTAGAGTTAACCTAAAGGATGAAGGAGATACATCCACTATATATGTACCCCCTTATAACGGTGAATCGGAAGCTGCCATTACGGTGGCGTTTGAAGCTAAGGCCTATGATCAGTTTGAAATCGAGACGGCTGCCGAATTCGAGTGGATTTTGCGCAATGCGCCCAGTGGAGTCACAATAAATTCTCACGGCGTGTTGACAGTTTTGAGCCGTGCCGCGGAGCAAAAAGGTGTTGAGATTGTGGCAATTGATTTGCTTTCGGGGAAAGAGGGAAGCAAGACAGTTGATATTCTCCACGGCAGCTCAGTGGAAACAAAAGCGAATATCAAAGAAGATTTGATTCAATACCAGAATGCAAGCGGCAACTTTGTTTCAACAAAACTTACTGCGGAGCTTCTTGACCAGTATAATTTGCCAATGTACTATTCGGCCAACCCGATCTGGGGGCTCGTCAATGAGGAAACAGGGGAACTATATGAAGTCGTTAACGGCGTGGCCAGCGGTGAATATGCCACTCTTAACGTTGCGACGGGAACTATCACGCCGCTTGAGGGCGCGTTGGGCAAGACAGTTCGGGTAAGACTGGAAATAAATGGAAAGAGTGTTATAAAAGACCTTCTTGTTTCAGGAATCAGCCAACTCACAAAGATAGAGGTTTCATATAGCGGTTCAAAAGACTTTGTCATTCAAAATGTGACAAGGACTCTACCATTAAGAGCAACAGGTTATGACCAATACGGCAAGTCGATGTACTTTACTCCGACATGGTCTCTTGTCGGAGCACCGGCTGGAGTAACAGTGAACTCGACGAATAATTTGGTTGTACCAGCAGGAACGCTTAAAACAAACAATGTTGAAATAACGGCGACGAATCCGGATAAGAGCATCTCCGGAAGCACAACAGTCAACCTTGTTCATGCGGCGGCGGTTCTTACATCAATAGAAGTTCGTGAAACGGGAATACCTGCAGGAGTGGACAAAACCATGCTCACGCCGCTCTTCAGAGACCAGTACGGCGAGGAGATGCAGCTCCCTGCTGAAAAGGCTATCAGGGCTTTCTGGGCACCGATAGCATATTCCGTTCCTCAGAATAGTGCTGAGATAAACGAGGAAACAGGAGAACTGACTCTTAATCTGAATGGAAAGACATCGCTTGTGCGTACAAAAGTCAGTATAATTGACGACAGCGGTACTCTGATTGAATCTCCTAGAGTGGATTTGCAGGTTGGAACTGAACCGTCAATTCCGATGTATGTTGAAATCACAAGAGTGAACGGGGAAGGCGATGTTGAAATTCCGGGAAATCAAAACAGAACGGCGGTCGCGCTTTCCGCGAGAATAATTGACCAGTATAATAAAGTCATACCAGGCAGTGTAGTTTGGTCTATTACAAGCCCCAATCCCACGGGTGTCACAATCAGCTCAGGAGGAGTTGTCGTTGTGAACTCAAATGCAGAAGAGGGAAGCATAGATATTTCTGCGCAAGCTGTCAATAATTCGGCTTTCGGTTCAGCAAAGCTGACCCTAAGAAAAGCAGCCCGTGAACTGGGTTCGATTAAAATTCTGACTAAAGAAGTTCCCAGTGATACAAGACAGACGAAACTCATGGCTGAATACTATGACCAGTATGGAGATTTGATGGAATTCTCCGGTAAGGCCAATTGGAGAATTGAGGAAAGCTCAGCTGGAGCAAGACTTGTTGGAGCAGATGCTATTTATATTCCTGATGATGAAAGCACAGGAGCAGAAGGCTTTGCAGAAGTAATTGTAGGTGTAAGCCCAATCGAATCAGCAAAGCAGAGAATTACTGTTGGAACTGCGGAAGGAAGCGAGATAACTCTTGTTCAGCTGAGTGGAGCATCTAGCATATATATCCCTGATGATAAGGCTACACGTGCTAATACCGCATCTTATACAGCTAGGGCGTTCAATGCGAGCGGTATTGAGGTAGAAGCGGATGTATCGATCAGTATAGCGGACAATTCGCCTTCAAATCTATTACCAGACGGCGAAAAGGGAAAAATCACAATAGAAAACGGGATCCTTTCGGTGACGAAGGGTGCACCGGCATGTGAAGTTATTCTCAGAGCCGAGTATTCTGCGGTGGTTTATGCTGAATTTAAGGTGAAGATTTCATATTTGCCTGATATTGTTTCCAGCATCGAGATTCTTAAAGGAATATCTGACGACATAGAGGGTTATGTTGTTCCCGCTGAGGCGAAGGACCTTCAGATGAAGGCAGAGGTCAAGAATCAGTATGGAAAGGTTATAAATGTTCTGGAGGGAATAACGTGGGGAATTGATGCAGTTAACCCACCTGGTTTTGCGAGCATCTCGCCGGATGGAAAATTGAACCTGCAGGCCGGCGCGAACAGCGTTAGACTTACGGCATCGTTGGGTCAATATTCTGATATTCGAGAATTCATGGTTGGACGTCAAAAGAGTGTAATTTCAAATGTCATACTGGAGAATCTTTATGGCAGCTCTGAGATTGTTATACCGGAATATGTTGGCGGAAAGCCACAGACCACTGAAGTGCCGTTTAAGGCTATAGCTTATGACCAATATGGCTTTGAGATGATGAGGTCTTTCCGTTGGGAGCTCGAATCAAACATCCAATATACCGGAATATCAATCACAAACGGCGGAATTGTTTATGTTACCAGTGATGCACCGATAGAAGAGACATTTAATGTTGTTGCTACCGATAATGTAAGCGGTATTTTTGGAAAACAATCGATTACGACGTCGATTAAGGGAGGAAAGTCCGAACTCACAGGCGCCAGAGTGGTCGAGACCGCTATCCCGGCGAATGAAGACGTGCCGTTCAAGCTCAATTATGTTTTGCTCGACCAGAACAATAGAGAAATGCAGCTTACCAAGGAGCAGGAAGAAACTTATGCTGTTAGGTGGGAGAGACTGGACAAAAAAGTTTTCGCCAACGCAACAGTTGACGTTAGTCCGGACGGTTCGGTGTATATACGTAACGGAAAAATAGATGTGGGCGACTCCATTGTTGTGCGCGTAACGGTCTATGAATCAGAAGAGATTGCCAATGCGACTAATGGAAGACCTTTAGTTGTGTCTCCGGAGGCTACTATTACTTTTGGAGAAGAGGCTAAGCTTAGTCGTATTGAGATTCTCGAAGATTACAGAGAAAGCGAAATAGAGACAGATAATGTGGTGGTGACAGACCCAGTAGAAATACGAGTTAAGCCAAGTGGCATATCTGAAGGAAAATCCTTTGAGGTAGTGGGCTATGACCAATACGGACGCAAACAAAAGGCAAGCGGAGAGCTATGGCTGGGAGATCAAGACAGGCCTTCATGGAGCTTCACAAATTCCGGAATGGGAATGGGATTGTTCCCGGGTGCTGACGGAAAAACAGTTAGAATCACAGCTGATGCGGGAATTCCCGCAAGGCAGTATATCAGGCTTAATTCCGATCTGAGAATAACTGAGAATGGCAGAACAAGGACAGTTTCCGATTATATCTTCATCAATATTACGCATGATGAACCAATTCCAACAAGAATTGAAATTAAAGAGAAATTCTTGCGGCAGGTAATATCTCAGGGAACTCAGCTCAATGTGCGATTCTTCGATCAGTATAACGAAGAAATGGCAGTGCCCAGTGAAGTGGACTATGACTGGACGCTTGACGAAGTCGTGCCCAATGGTGAAGTGGAGTGGGTGAATCCGAATATTGGGGACGTGACTAAGTCGGAAAACGGAATCATAGAGCTTAAGGGTGCTGAGGAAAGCGCCGTCGTCAGCGTATCAGTTTCCCCGAAAGATGTTTCTTCGAGCAATTGGACTCTACTCTCGGCGAATAATCATTTGATTACTTTTACGATGGAGGAGAATCCTTATTCCATGTTTGTCAGCCAGACCAGGGGTTCTCGAAGTGTAACGGTTCAACCGCCTGCGGGAACCCTCGAAGAACCGATTGACAGACCTGTCTCGCTTCTGTTTGAAGCGACGGTGTTGAATCAACTCGGAGAAACAATGGCAGGCCAGCTCACATGGCAGATTAAACCCAAGAATGAAGCTGGTGTGATTACGGATATATCTTGTTTTGATGTGATACCAAGCGGCAAGGTGTGCCAAATTGTTGTACACAGTGACGTGCCTGCCGACGGAGAGTATATTGTACAGGCATTTGATGCGCGCGGTCTGAGTGCAACTGCAGAGTTTTCAACAAACCGCATTACGTCTACGCTTAAAAATGTCAGGGTTTTGACAAGTATGGCTCCGGCAAAGGATTTCAACACAGCAATCACACTTGAGTATGAGACATTAGACCAATACAATACTCCGTTCAATTATTATTCTGATTCAGTTAACTGGGAGATTGTATCCACAGTTCCGGAATTCGCTGAAGGAGATATTAGCAAGCCCGAATTTATCAATCCGGAAACCGGAGAGTTCTCCATGAACCGGGCGGATATTGCAAATGTAATGGTTACAATTGACAGCGTTGCATCGCCTGTTAAGGAGATAAAAGCTTCAGGCGCACCTTATATTGACAGAATAGACATTGAAGGATCGGATACTATTCAAGTAGCCGGAGAGATTTTGGTTCCGGGAATTGATAAGGACGACCCGTTCAAGGATTATAAGGCGACGGCATATGACCAGTACAATAGGATATACTCATATGCGCCTGACTTTGAATACAGCTGGAGTGCGGCGTCTGACTCAATAAGCGGTATCCAAGTTGCACCGCTGCAATTGCCGAACGATTTTAATCAAGGCGCGAGATTGACAGTACCGCTGACGTCAATTGAGGATGCCAGCATAACCCTTAGGGCTAAAGGTAAGCAACCGATATTGAGCCCAATTGGCGACGGAGGGGCAGAAGAGGAAGTTATCGGAACACTGCTTGTGACAACCGTATACGAACCCCAAGTTCTCACAAGTGTGGAAATAAACGAAGACGGCTTCCCGAGGTCAGGCAGATTTGCTCAGCTTACTTTGACATATTATGACCAGTATCACAGGATTATGCAGGCACCGGTGAATTCGACCACCACGTGGTCGGTTCCGGGAGGGATAACTCCGCCTACCATTCCTGATGAAAGGACAGAGATAAGCAGAATCAACCCCAATACAGGGCGCCTGGAGATAGGCTTGGAGGGCAGTGTCGAAGTATCTGTAAATGTTAAGCGAGGAGGAATAAACCCCGAAACGGGAGGGGAATATCCACTAATTACCACTTCAAAACCGATTATTCTCGGAACAGATTCCGTGGCGAGCAAGGTCTCTGTAAGCCGAAGCGATGATGCGACAGATGCCATAATGGTGTCAAAAGATGGAACAAACAGAAACGTCGGTATGAAAGCTGAGACGCGAGACCAGTATAATATTCGTATAAACAATGAGGAATATATCTGGAGCATAGTGAATCCTCCGATAGACGGTAGCGTCAGGATTGATTCATCAAGCGGTATTATAACGGTCACTCCGGCGGCGAAATCCGGCAAAATCACTATAACTGCCGTTGGAATCGATACCGGGCTCAGCGGAACGGCCACCATTGTGATTGACAGAAATGAGATAATCACTGATGAGAATATTGTAGATGATATACGAATCAGAAATACTGAGATTCCGAAACATATCGGTCCATCAGTAGAGACGGCAATTCCGCTGTATTATGACTTGCTTGACAAAAACGGTGAGGTTATCACTTCCATCTCTGAAGAGGATTTAGATAAGGTAGAATGGGGAGTGAGAAATTTACTGTCTGATGAAGCAGAGCCTATCGTAACCGACAAGAATATGCTATACACAGACGGAGCTTCAGAGATTGCTGTCACATTGGATATAGGGTATATGGGAAGGATTTATCCGACCGCTGAAAAAACTTTTATCCTTAGTGAAGAATCGCCGGTGTATACGGATATTGCAATCGCTTTCTCAGACGGAGAAACGCAGAATAAATTAGTAGATGCGGCGGTTGAGGTTCCCAAGACAGCGCCTGCGAAGACGGTTACTGTCAAGGCGACAGCACTTGACCAATATGGGCGCGCCATGCCTGATTCGGCAACTATGCAGTTTGTCTATAAGCTTGATAATGCTTATTCGGGAATAAGCTTCAAAGAAATTGAGGGTAATGCTGCCGAAATCACCTATGACAACACAGTAGTCACACCATCGATAACAGTTGAAGCATATGATAAAGACAAAGTTCATACCGCTAGCAGCGTGCTTTCATTCATGCGTGAAGAAAGCGTGCTTAATAGCGTTGCCATTCAGATGGCTTCGCCACCAGAAGGCTATTTAGTCGTTTCGGATGAGATGGTGCAGAAAGGAATATCTATTCCCGTCAAGTATTTCGACCAATACGGCATTGAGATTTCTGAGCCGTTAGGTGTCTCATGGACGGCAGATATAGTTACGGGAGCGGAAACAGCTAGTGCACAAATTCTCAATAAAATCCTGATGTGGAATGGCTATACAGTTGGAGACGAGGTTAAGGTCACTGTCTCTTACTCAACAGGTGAATTTGAAATTTCAGATGACCGAACGTTCAGAATAGTGGAAGAAGATTCCATTGACCGAATTCTTACAACATTTGAGATTGTGCGTGCAGGCGAAGAAAAGACGGTTCAAATTCCTGCGTCAGGTGCATCGGCAACCGTGGTCTACAATATCAATGCTTTAGACCAAAACGGCTTCAAGATGAGCGGTGAGGATATTGATGTCCTATGGCAGCTTTCGAATGCAGTTCCAGGCGTGACAATATCTCCATATACAGGTACTGTCACCGTTACTTCTGAAGCGGTCACGAAGCAGGGGATAATCGTTTCCGCAATGGATAGAATCAGCGGGAAATCAGCAGAACCAAAGCTTCTCAATATACAAAGAAACGCTTCTGAGTTGACAGATATTGATATTACACCGCTCGTTTTCCAGAGTGGTGGAAAAACACAGCTTTATACTACATTCTATGATCAGTATGGCACGGAAATGACGGGTATCACCAATAATGTGAAGTGGACGGTCATTACTGTTGATAGTGTTATGCCCGAAAACCAGGAGAAGGCATGGGCAGGCTTTATAGACGATGATAAGCCGGGCTTGCTGACGGTCGATAAGCCTGAAGAAGGTCTATTTGCGGCGGCAGTTCGTGTCACAGCAGAGGTTACGGGCACCTCCATCATTAAGAATGCGACGATCAGAAGAGGAGAAGGCAAGAAACTGAGTTATGTCGAAATAAAGGGTGTCAGCGGTGATGACTTTATCGCACCCCCGATTTATGTAGATGTACCGCCTGCCGTTGACTCAGAAAACACATTGGCCCCGGTAATCAAACAGCAGCAAATTTCGCTTGCTGCAAAATTGCTTGACCAATACAAGGAAGATTATGCGTCAGAAGATATTCCGGAGTTTATTTGGTCTGTTAAGCATCCGGAACCCAAAGGTGTTAGCATTACACGGAATCCGTCAGACTCAACGAAGGCGACGCTTACCGTCTCAAGTGAAACTCCCGCTAACGCGGTTATTACGGTAGAAATATCGGGCAGCAACGGATTACCGAAGAACTCAATAGATATAGTTGCTTACAGGGATTTCGCGGAGAAAACTTTCCTTAAGATTTTGGAGGGAGGAAAAACAATTCCTCCGAAGACATCGCAAACGCTTCACTCGGTGTATCTTGACCAATATGGCACGGAGATGAAGGATACGCCTGTCACGGGAGTTATCTGGAATCTTAGGAATTCCGAGCCGGATACATATATCGATCTGATTTCGCTTAGTGGAATTCAGAACACTGGAGATGCCACACTCGAGATTGAAGATGAAGTGTTCGTTCTTGAGGATGGTGAGAGCAGACTAGCGGCCATTATCGTTGCCGCCACCTCCGGAGAGATGGGAACACCGGATACAACCATTCTCTTCTCAGAAGAAAATGTGCCGGTTCTTAATGAAATTATTCTGACTCCATCTCCGAATGTCACAAATATAAGTATTCCTGAAAAAGGTGCGGTGGATAGCATCACCACTTTCACACCTTCTTTCCTTGACCAGTTTGGTGATGCGATTAGTCCGGCTATGACGGATCTTAAGTATGCCATCACAGGCTCATATGAGAATGGCTCTATCAGAATCAATGAGAGAACCGGGGAGCTGACTGTAACAAGCAGTGCTCCTTCGGTGGATGAGTTCAAGGTTATTGTCACTGAGTTTAACACGGGAATAAAAGGTGAATTGTCTCTGAGCACGTATAAGGCGGTTTCTAAGTTTACGAGCATAGAGGTAGCGCAGGTGAGTACGCCTGTGGGAGAGCTTAATCCGGTGCTTACGGCGAGGTTCCGTGACCAATACGGGGAGACTATGCTCTCTCCGGCAGTCGTTGACCTCTTCTGGCAGGTTTCAATGGAAACTCTGGATATGGGAGTGACGATTGACAGTGCAACAGGAACGCTTATGTTAAAGCGTGACACAACCTCTGTTGTCGTATCAGTCACAGATAGAATAACCGGGAAGAGCTCAGGAGATACCGTAGTTTTGATTGGAGTTGCCCCATATGTAAATAAAGTGGTTGTCACCAGAGATTCAAGCTCAACAGAACCAATAACCGTTCCGGGCATAGGCGGAGAAGAATGGATAGAGTCTTTCAGTGCAGCGCTATATGACCAGGATGGGAATTCGATAGACTTAGCTGGTGAGACAATCAGGTGGGAAGTCCTCGGAGCAGGAACAGGAGTAAGCATAGATACAAACGGAGTTCTGAGTGTTGAGCCGGGCGCCGAGGCTGCCTCAAATGTCAGAATAAGAGCGACTGCCTCAAATGGAACGAGCGGCTCGTATACAGTTGTGATTCAAAGAGGACCGCGCGTGATAACATCGGTTCTCATAAAGAACACATCTGTGCCCAAAGCCGGTACAGGCACACCTGTTGAATATGTTCTCAACGCAGTGGCACTTGACCAGAATGGCATTGAGATGCCTGATGTCACCATGAAATATACTGTTGATGGGGATACTGACGGAGGAAATGTCTCGATAGATGGCGACACCGTGACATATGACGACTCACTCAAAAAGCTTGTTATTACAGCAACGGCAGGCACTGGTTCTGCTGCGGTATCGGCAACTAAGGAACTTGTGATTGTGGAAAATACACCTCCTGTTCCGAGCAGGCTTGAGCTGTCAAGAAGCGAGAGTGACGCCACGGTCGAAATTCCAAGAATCGGCGCGAGCAGGGATATTGTATTCACTGCAACGATATATAATCAATATGGTTCAGCTATGGAAGCTTTGCCTCAGGGCTACAGCCTTTCAGGTGAGGTCACGAATCTGGATGCGGAAATGACGATGTCTGACGCGGACATGACGGGAACTGTGACCATTACAAGTACAGAGAGCAACCCAATTCCCGCACAGCGTGTGGAAGTCAGAGTTGAATTGATGTACGAAGCGCAAGAACTCAGCCCCGCAGTCTTCCGCACACATTCGTTTACAACCACGAAGGCAGAGAGCATTCTCGATAAAGTGGTGCCTGAGCAAATACTCGCGCGACCCAATTCGACCAATGAATTGACGGCAAGATATCTCGACCAATATGGCGCAGAGATGCTGATCCCCACTCCGGCTATATGGGAGTTGTCGAAACTGCAAGAGCCGGGTGCGGACGTTAAGGTGAACTCGGACGGTACGCTGATAATCGGAGATATGAGCGCTTATTCCTCTGAGGAAGACTATCCGAATGGATTGGAATTTGAAGTTACGGCTCGCGTAACTACAGCACAGGGAACCAAAAGCGGCTCAATGGCAATGTTTGTAAGGGACGAAGGCGAAGCGAAGCTTGACAAGATTGAAGTGGTGCAGCAGGGCGGCGCAGCGACGGTGATTATACCGACTAAAAATACTGTTGGCGTAAAATTCGATGTCGCAGGCCGTGACCAATACAACTTTGTGTACCCGATTGACCCGTATTGGGAGATTGAAGGCAGTCCGCATGGTATCACAATCACACAAGACGGCTTTGTAGAGGTATCAGCTAACGCGGCGGAGGGTGACTATAGAGTTACGGTTACTGATATGTCAGGCTCGGCACCGCATAAAACGGGTTCAGCAACTCTGAAGGTCAGATATGCTGTTTCAGATATCGTAGATATTATTATTCTGCCTACAGCATTGCCCCCTGAAGGGAATTCCGTCATTATGCGGGTGAAGGCAATAGACCAATACGGCAGAGAGATAGCAGGCTTGGGTCTGCCCAACATCAGTGTCAAATCTCACGAGCCGGAGACTGCTCAAAAACCGACGATTTCCGGAACGACGCTGGGATACGTGAATGAAGTTGAGAGCATAACTCTGGACGTGAGTATAGATACGGATACAAAAACAATCACGCTGCCAAGAGGAAGTGCTCCAAGGATTGCGAAGATAGTAGTTACACCGGACAAAACCAGTGCAACTATCCCGACAGATACGAATACAGGAGATCCGGCGTCTGCAGAAATCATCTTCACTGCATCAGCAGAAGACCAGTATGGCAATGTATATAATCTGACTGAAAACGATGACGTTTTCTGGGGTATGTCTGGTGCCGGTAGCGGAATTGAACTTGAGGCTACTGGAGTGGCCGACGGTGAAATGACGGCAAAGCTGACCGCCACACATGCAGCGACGCCATCAACTGGTATAGCGGTCCTGCTTACAGACAGAATAAGCAATGTTGTCGGCACAGCTAGAGTCAACGTTATGTACGATGAAACGGCTATGGAAAGTGTTGCTGATATTCAGCTTAGACCCTCATCGGTTTATAACAGTGGAAAGATTTGGCTGAGATATTTTAATGTGGCAGGCGATGAATTGACGTTTGACGCAGGATGGCCTGATGGCTCCACTATAGAGATGAGTGTTGTAGGCGGAGAGAATTTCAGCGATAACGCCCCAACAGTGTCGAACGATGGCAATAGCCATACGATTACCATGAACGGCAATAGCTATGCGGATATCTCAGCAGTGTTAACGCTTGCCGGAAGTGAAAAGATTACCACAACTGGCAGAGTTACACAGGATTTACCGCGAAACTCAATGACCGACATCATTAAGATCGAAAGAATCGGCAGCTCTGGTAGCATAGTGATTCCGGCGCTTGGCTCAGAAGAGACACAAGTGCGCTTTAAGGCGACTGTCGAAGATCAATTCGGGGTAGATATCACCGATACAGACGCCGTGAATCTTGCATGGACGGTTGAAGGTGGTTCCGGTGACGGGCTCAGCATAGATTCCACAGGCAGACTGACAGTCACATCTGCCGCAAAACCCGAGAATGGGTTGAAGGTAAAGGCGACAGATGTCAATGCCGGGAAATTTGCGACGAAAGATTTCACGCTCATATATGGCGAGAGTGTTCTTGCCTCAGGAGAAATCACAAACAAGGTTATAAAAGCCGGAGATCCCGTAAATCCGGGAAGAACGCAGCTCACGGCAAAATACTATGACCAATACGGCAACATCATCACGGCGCCTGAAACGGTGAAGTGGGATATAGCAAGTGCAAACCCCGAAGGCACAGCGCGAATCATCAACAACAGCGTCCTTGAGGTTGACTCCGGCATAGAAGAAGTTACTGTCAGCTTGTCTTATGGAATTAAAAAGCTAGATGAAGCAATCTTCAGTGTTACAGAAGGAACCATCAGAGATGATGCGCCCGAGTTTACGAGGGCTGAGCTAGTAGTGCTTGGCAGCGCTACTCAGAATCTGCCGGTTACAGCGGGCACGACAGATGTTAATGTTGTTGTAAGAGCATATGACCAGTACGATGATTTAATGACCTTCCATACATACGAAGAACCGCAAGACGGGGAAAGCGATACAGTTGATTTCGGTTCTGTGACAGAGGAAGGATATACGCTCAATCAAGTGGGTAGCGGAGAGAGCATAGACGGAAAGACAGAAATCAAGGCAGTTTTGAGTGCGGATACAATAGCACAGCCGGCCACTATTACTGTCAGCGCAAGCGTGCAGATTGGCGGAACAATGCTGCCGGCCACTGCTGAAATAGAGTTTATCAATCCGTCAGCATACCTTAACAGCATAGCTGTAAAGAGTAAAAAGGCACCGGCCACGCCAGTCAAGCTGAACGCGGAATATACGGACAATTTTGGACGTCTTATGGAAGAGCCGGGAAATGCGAAATGGCAAATGATTGAGCAGTATCCCGAAAATGGCGGAGCTTATATCACAGAAAGCGGAATCCTCAACGTAGATAACGCAACAGAATGGGTTAGAGTTCAAGCCTCGGTCGGCGCGATAAAATCTCCGATAGACGGTGCAGATGAAGGAAAAGTTGTCATTGACAGAGAGGAAGAACCGTCAATTAAGCTTGTCTCAATCAAGCGCGCAGACTCTGCGAGCGCCTCTGAGCGCATTCCGAAGCTCGGAGAGCAGACAGTGACTGCTATTTATGAAGCTTCGGCGGTTGATTCCTTTGACAATACGACACTGGGAACCACTTTTGCCTGGAATATTTCAGGTGACACTGAAGGTGTTACAATTGACAAAAATACCGGTGTTGTAAAAATCTCTTGTTCCGCGCATGCCGGAACAATTACTGTAAAAGCAACAGAGGTTGCTTCGGGTGTCTTCAGCACGATTGACCTGCAGCTGACAGAAGATGTAAGAATGGTGAAGAGTATTGAAATCACCACGGTTATGGTAGGCGCCAATGGCGGACAGCTTGAGTATCAGGCGAGAGACCAGTATGGTGACGTTATCGACTTCATGCTTGACGGAGAAGAGGTTTGGGAAATAGTAGAAACTACCAGTGTTGGGGCAGATGTTGATTTTGGCTATTTCACTCCGAACGGAGCAGAGTATGCCAAGATTAGACTCACCGCAAAGGATGCCAGAGCGGAAACTCCGTTTGAGGCAACGGGCACGGTATTTGTAAGTCCTGATGAGGCAATGCCGGAGAGCATTGTTATCAGCGGTCCGGAAATAGTGGTTGCCGGAGGCGCAGCGGTTAGTTATACATCTGTAATCAAAGACCAGTTCGGCAATACTGTTCAAGATGACAACATTAGTCTTACGTGGAATACAGATGCGCCAAGTCAGCTTCTGACGTTTAACACCAGCTCTGTCACAGGTGCAACAATAACCTTCTTGAAGGGATTGGGCGGCACGGCAATTAAGATAAGTGCAGTTCTTACAAACAGTGTCAATACCGATGGCAACGTCGTATCCGGTGAGATAGCTGTAATGGTTGAAAAATCACCTAGAGAGCTCAGCGCGATTGATGTTATATCCAGTATGCTACCGGTTTCCGGCGAAGCCGAAGTGAAGGTAAACACTGTCTTCAGAGACGGTGATGGAGAAATTATGGAGCAGCCGGATAATGCTGTATGGACAGTTGTGAGAGACGGCAAGTTCGATGAGGCTAAGGCCGATGGAACCATTCTCTGGAATGATACCGCGACAGCGGGCTTCATAGACGGAAGAGACATGCTTCATCTGCCGGAGGACGTAGACGCGGTACAGATAAGTGTAGCGGCCGGAGCAGTGGTGACGCCCAGACCAAATGAAGACCCGATAATACTCATAAGAGACGAAGGTTACACATCTCCTGACGTTGTCAGTGTTTTGGTCGCGAGGTTTGATGGAGAGGGAGTTATAACGGTTCCGACTTCAAGCGTGGATTACTACACGTTCGAAGCCCATGCTTATAATGCCGGCGGCGTGGAAGTTCAAAAAGATTTCATATGGAGTCTCAATTCCACAAACTCTCTTGCGGGCGTGAGCATCAACCGAAATAGCGGAGTGCTTGGAGTTACAAGCAGTGCCAGAACTAACGATGATATAGAGGTAGTGGCTGAGGTTGAAAGCATCTCCGGAAGTACGGATATTGATATTTACCGTAGGGCCAGAGAGCTTGCGCGGATAAGTTTGGAACAGGGCGATGTGCCGGATGTTGGAGAAGATGATTCGAAACAGATTGAATTGCTTGTCAGATACTTCGACCAATATGATGTGGAAATGGAAAAGCCAAACAGCACAGTGCCTGTATTCACAATTAAAGATTTCGAATTTATAGACGGAGGATACACAGAGCCGAACATAAAAGAGGGCATGCTGTACTTTATGGACGCTAGCTCTGTGACCGTAGAGGCAAAGGCCGGCGGTCTGACGGCATTGGCAGACTTCAATATAGATGACGCCATACCTAATCATGACCCGAATATCTCACTGACTAGAATAAATGGAGAAGGAGTTGCCTATATAATTCCTTCGGGCGAAGCCTACGATTATTCTGTATTCACGATAGGGGCAAAGAACATAGAGACTCCAAGCTACACATGGTCTTTGGATAAACCATATGCGGGCGTCAATATCTATGTGAAAAACGATACTGTTTTTGTAACTCTTGATAAAAGAGCAAAGAATACGAATAGTATTATGCTCACGATTATCGAAACTACCACAGGAGCTACGGCCTCCGGTACATTTGATATCGAAAGAGAAAATTCAAGGCTTACTGACCTCACAGTTACCCCAACGTTCTTCAAGCCGACCGTTGGAGTCGGAGAAGATGATGGCACAGTTGATATAGAAATCATTGGGCTTGACCAATACGGAGAGCCAATGGCGGATTCAACTGTATATGATGTGACTGTTACACCGGACCCTGCACCACAGCAGGATGCGCCAAATCCCCTCAGTTATAATAACGGAGTAATTTCCGGTGTTACATCTGACATAAACAAGATAACTGTTACAGTTAGTGCTTCTGAATTGGAGGAAGGACCTGAATATACCTTCACTCTCAGACGCGGCGGAGATATGACTTTGACCAGCTTCATGGTAAACGGAGAAGCAGAGATAGTTATTCCCGTCTCGGATTCGCCGGTGACTAAGACATACACGGCGACTGCATATAACCAGTACAATGAGGTATACACTGAGGGCATTCCCGCGAGCGCGAGATGGAGAGTTGAGGGGGCGCCTGAGGGAGTGAGCATTGATAGTGTAAGCGGAGTTCTCTCGGTAGATAAAACAGCCGAAGAAGGCGAAGTCACAGTTATTCTTGAAGACTTACTGACCCTTGTCAAGGGAATCTGCACAGTTGCGCTGAAGAAGAATCAGGCGGAAGTGAGCAAGCCGGCATCTGTTGAAATAGAACAGAGCAGGGTAAGGATGAACACTCCGACGCAGCTTACGGTAATCTACAAGAACAGCTACGGCGATGTGATGGACTACACCCCGATCTCAAAGTCGTGGAGAATGCAGGCCGCAAATAACAGTGACAGTATCACAAATGATGGCATGGTTACAGCAGGAAGCGGCATGCCAGTTGAGGTTGAATTTAGAGATGGTGATAACAACTTCACAATATCCAAGATTCTGGACGTATGGCCTGAGGATACAGAATCTATAGTGGATTCTATAACTGTTGAGCGTGTAACCGGAACTGGGGCAATAATAATTCCGAATTTAGAGCAGGCAGATAGTAATATCGGATTCAGGGCAAAAGCAAAGGACCAGTTCTCCGAAAATATCGAGGTCAGCAAATTCATGTGGAGCCTTTCAAATGCTCCAGCGGGGGTGACTGTTGACAAGGATACGGGCATTGTAACTATCACAAGCAGTGCGGTTACGACAGAGAATATAAAAATCATCGCCGCCGCATCGAACGGTGTAATCGGTTATGCTCTATTCAGCATAAAGAGGAGCGAGAGCGAATCATTCACGGCTGAAATTTATCCTACGACCATCCCTGTTGATGCAGACGGACTTCAAATGAAGCTGAGATTCTACGATGACTATGGCACCGAGATAGCAGCGCCTGCTGGCATCGTTCCGACATGGGATTTTGGTTCACCCATGAGCACAATTAGCATCACAACGGACGGAAAGATTACAAATACATCTTTCCCACCAAATAATTCATTTGTAGTTCAGGCAATTCTCGGTGAAGGATATGACCCTGTGACAGCGCAGATAACTGTGGTTGGCAAAACGGCTGCAGAGGAGGAAATATCAGATTTGGTCATAAGGGCGGCAAGTCCTGTCAGGATTAGCCCGGATGAAAACACACGAACTCCTCTTACAATACTTGCCATTGGTGAATTTGGAACAGATATGACGAGTGTTGCTGGAGGCCTCCCGGATAAAACAATCAATTGGGGCGGCACATACAATGTCGAGGGCAATGCCGAAGTCGGATATGAACTTGTTATTCCCGCGAAGTCGCCATCAGGAACAGTGAATATCACTGCTGAATTAGTGGAAGACGCCGCAGTGAAGGGAAGTCTGAGTATTTTTGCGAATCGTCAGCCGGCTGAGCCGGGGGCAATCTCTATTCTGACAGATAGAGTCAATGCCAACAAGGTCATGCAGCTGAAAGCAAAGGTGTTCGATAAGTATGGCGATGAAATGACCGGAGAAACAGTGACATGGAGTATCGCTTCTGTTGAGAGAGTAAATAATGATGATACAGCGGTGGTCAACGAAAATACGGGACTTCTCACAATTACAGGAACCTCAATCACTATGATTTCTGTAAATGCTAAATCCGGTGACCTTGAAACTGAAGTGCCGAAGGAAATAGAGGTGGTTTATGAAGATGCACCAGAGCTTATCCCAACCTCTATAAGCATCAGCAGAGCCGATGGCGCAAGTCTTGAAGATGCAAGCATAGTGTTGAATGGAGCAGATGCTCAGGTACAGCTTATTGCGAATGTTCTTGATCAGTTCGGAGACCCGATGACTGACAGAATCATTACATGGGATGTTAAAGAGTATAGAGACGGGGTCAGCGTAGATAGAAACGGCCTTGTCACGGTGAAAGCGGATTCAACAGCTAAGGATGCGACGCTTGTTGTGATGTCAGGCACTCTTAAGAGAGAGCTCAGCTTTATGATTGACGTACAAAAAGTCGTTGATGATATTACTGGTCTGACAATCCGTCCAACTGCGATTAAAGCAGGCGCGGCGGCAGTTTCGTTGAAGTCATATTATGCAGACAATGACGGGAATATTGTTGGAAACAGCGATGTTACACCGGGATTGCTTTCTTACAATCTGATTAATTCAACACCGTCTGATGCAAAAGACAGCGTATATCTGAACGGTACAACAATCAGGGCTGATGGAAATGCCGAAGGAGCCTCGGTTAGATTGGGTGTTTTGTTCCCGAGTGAAAATCTCTCTGGAGAAGGCATAATTGAAGTAGTTTCAGCTGATACTCCTTCTGTACCAAGCACTATCCTCGTTCATGGCTCAGGGTTTACACCTACCGGCACAAAGAGGAGCCTAAAAATTCCGAAGATGGTCTCGCAGTCAGAACCGGGTAAAAATACTTCGGGATATACCTCTGCAGATGTATATGATCAATTCGGAAATGGTATGACAGGAGAGACAGTGATATGGTCTATTGAGAATTCTCCGAAGGGAATTACGATTAGCGATGGAGGAAATATCACAGTTGATTCAACTGCGGTTGAAGGAGAGTATAGAGTTGTCGCGGCAGTGGCTGATGCCAGAGGTTACTTCAGCTTCTCGCTCAATAACGACCTGCAATCTGACGACAAGCTGGAATTCACATATTTAGCGGTAGACGATGTAGCGCTTGAGAAAGGTGATGCACAGGCAACTGTTGAAGCAAAATTCCTTGATCAGTTCGGCAAAGAATTCGAATTTGAAACAGAGAATGACAGGCAGGAGGCAATAGCGACACTTGCATGGGAATTTGCGGGAAATAGAGAAGGCACATCTTCGGCATCCGGAAACGCGGAATTTGTCGGTCCCTTCGACGGAACTTTATCGGTGACGGTCGACATGAACGGAGATTCAGAAGTGTTTGTGAAAGTTTTATCCTCAGGAACTGATAAATCAGCGGTTGCTTATCTTGCGTATGTATCAGATTCGATACCGAATGAAGTCTTGGTGACCGCGGTGAACAGTGAGAGAGGAGTAGACGATCAGCTGATTATTGGAAATGCAGAGAGCGGGATAGCAGAACGCTTGCAGGTTGGTGATATAATCAGAGTTTATGCAATGGGTAATAGTGATGAGGCAAGCAAATATGAGCTGATTGACAGATTTGTGTTCAATGGTCAGGAAGCGCAGAATTTGAGTGGCAGATTCCCGGTGGAAGGTGGATTGCTGTACATCACTCGTCAGTCAACACCTGGGGCTGAAAGCGAGCCGTATCCGGTTCTGATGAATGTTGTAATCCCGCCGGAAAGTGAAGTTTACAAGGATGACGGCTACAAAGTATTCGACACAATTGTAACACTTCCCGGAAATGCGAAAGACCTCAATTTCAATGAACTCAAAAGCCAGCTTAGCAACGCGAATGAGGTCTTCCCGTCTGAATTCACAGTCTTGAGCAAGAATGAAGTCAGGTATGATTTAGGTGGCGAAAAAGCGTATTATTCACAGGGCACATCGGAGAAATTCGACATTGACAGCATGTGGGAAGGCGCGTATAATGATTATAGAGCGGCATTGCAGAATAATGAGTTGCCGCAACGTATTGAGTTTATTTTACCTGCACTTGTTGATGCACCGCTAAACGGAAAAGTGGTAATTGACAAGCCCACAGATTTGACAAATGCACCGAATAAAAAAGATGTAACGGCTTACATTAATGTTGAGCTGGGAGATGTGATAACTGACGGCAAGATAATCGCGAGTATTCCATCAATCAAGACGATTCATATGTCCGAGGGTTCAGTCACGTCGGCTGAGCAGCTTGCCTCACTCGTAAGCGGAGTGGAATCGGTTGCGAATGTAACGCTTGACGGCGGCGCAACTGAAGAAGTCTCAGGCGGATTGCCGCTCGTAACCGGAGGAGAGCCGGCAAGTGTCATCTGGCAGGCTCAGAAGAGCACTGACGCAGGCGCCACATGGGAAGATGCAACTCTTGAACAGGCGATTGAAGCCAAGTGGTTCGAAACAGCCGCAGAGGGCGCTTCGTATCGCCTCGTGGCTGAGGTAAATATCACAGACTCCGACTACACATCCTCCGCAACCCCGCTCCTCGCACCCGTTGACATCATGCTGGAGACAATGGAAGACGCGAGCTTACAGCTCACAGCCGGAAACAACGACCTATACAACTATCCGGAGGCACCGGAAGTAGTGGCGGAGTTAGCGAGAAGAGGAGACGAAAGCGAAGACTACAAGACATCGCTGGTGTTCCACTACAGGACAGATTCGTATGCGAACGCTGTGTCAGAGTATGTAGAGCCGCAGGAAGTAGGAGACGTAGCAGAGTCATACTCACATATGATAGACACAATAGACGGAGTGGAAGTAGACCAGTGGCTTAAAGATAATGCCGGAGCAACAATAGAGGTGACAGAGGCAGTTAAGTCAGGAGAGACGGCGACGTTGATAGATGGCCACATAGAACCGTATGCAGGAGCAGCGGCAAGCAACTATTTCTCAGGAACGACAATACACAGAGGAGCAGAGACATACACGATAACGTATGTGGGGACATTGGAAGATGAAGTGGATACGGCGTCGAGAGAGGTAAAGCTGAGGTACTGGACAGGCGATGTAAACTTAGACGGAACAGTAAACCGAGCGGATGCGGTACAGGTGGTCAACTATGTTGTGGAGGTATACTTCCCGTTTAAGATAGACGAATCGAACAACGTGCAGACAGAATTCGTAAACGAGATGATGGATGTCAATGCAGACGGAACATCAAACAGAGCGGACTCAGTATACTTGGTAACATATGTAACAGAAGTAAACGAGCTGAAGAAGCTAAGGTTCTAAGGATGTGCAACAGGCGCGAGGCCTGAGCATATAGAGGAAACGAATCAATCGTGAAGGTGTGTGGAGGGAACTCCACACACCCAAACGAGAAAACGGAGGAAAGAAGATGAAGAGAAGGAACGGAAGCAAGGTCTTGGCGATACTGTTATCATTGATAATGGTAATGAGTTTGATACCGGGGGGAGCATTAGCGGCTCGAGATCCGGCAGGAGTAGACTATGTTGAGATCAAACTTAAGGCAGGTACGTTAGATGTCCCTGATGATTTCAGTTCAGAGTATGGAAATGCGTTTGATGCGTACTTTGCTGAGAATTATCTAACACCTGAAAAAGGATATTACTTAGGGCCAAGGAACTCTACATGGGATATAGAGGCAGCTAA
>QMCD01000064.1_pt1 | contig 70640 bp, 68 predicted proteins | sample 1821841 | NCBI WGS metagenome assembly QMCD01 (sample SAMN01991225, study PRJNA193472) | Termite gut metagenome, whole genome shotgun sequencing project. | isolation source: worker | host: Macrotermes natalensis
GTTAAACGTTGCAGCGGGGATTGGTCCGGCAATGTTGTTGCCAGATAAACCGGTGCACCGATGGGCAGTTTGCTGCGGTCAACGGCAATGGTGCGTTGCGCCAACAGCGGAACGCCGAGTGCGCCGGTCGGGCCGTCGATCAGTTGTGCGAGCGGATCGGTTGGCGCGGCTATTTCGCGGAAGAAAACGTAGCTGGGATTGTGTGCGAACAATTCAGGGAGCTGTTCGGGATGCCGATAACCCCATGCCTTAATCGTTTGCATGGAAACATTTTCACGATTGAGTTCGCCGCGTTCAATCAGTATCACGCCGATGGCGCGGTAAGGGTGCCCATTTTGGTCGGCGTAACCGATACGGACAATATCGTTGCTCGGGAGCATCACTCGCCCCGATCCTTGAATATGCAGAAAAAACGCGTCCAGCGCATCGTCGAGGTAAAGCAGAATTTCGGCGTTTGGCACGGTATGGCCGGAATCAATCTCGGCACGCGAATAATAGGGGACGACTTTGTCGCCGTTTATTCTGCCGCGCACACGTTTCCCGGCGAGTTCGGGATAAAGCGATGCGAGATCGACGGTCAAAAGATCGACCGGTTTGCCGTAAACGGGAAAGCGATAGAGGTTGTCGGAAGTGCGGCTGCCACGCAATAACGGTTCATAATAGCCGGTGACCAGCCCTTCACTCTCTTGCATTTGCATCGCGTCGCTTTTCAACACAATCTGGTATGCGGCAAAGTATTGCTCAAAAAAATGGCGGACAACCGGACTCGAAGAGGCATCGATCGTTTCGGAAAAAGCGCATATTTCACGCCATGTTGCGGCTTTTTTTTTGGATAGCGCACGGCACCCCACTTGCCATGCCGGCCAGACTTCAGCGATGTTATCTTGTGCCCAGCCGGGCAGCATATCGAACGAAACGCGCTGAAATTGGATGGCGGAATCGTCTTCGGACGCGCTTTGATCAGGGGTTGTTCCACACGCGGTAAAAAAACCGAGCGTTACCAGTACGGTAATGATTAAGCGGGCGGGTACATTTTTTTTCATGAATAAAAAGCTTAGGTTTATTATTTGGGCTTGCTTCATGCCGCAGTATAAGCGAAGATAACATCTCTCGTCTTTTTAGAGGTTTACATGGCTTATCGCATTGCGCCGTCCCTTCTTTCAGCCGATTTTGCGCGTCTTGGAGAAGAAGTGCAGGCGGTAATCGACGCGGGCGCCGATTTCATCCATTTCGATGTGATGGACAATCATTATGTTCCGAACCTGACTGTCGGCCCGCTGGTGTGCGCCGCGATCAAGCCATATGCGACAGTGCCAATTGACGTGCATTTGATGGTGTCGCCGGTGGATGCGTTGGTCGGTGAATTTGCCAAAGCGGGCGCTACGTACATTACTTTTCACCCCGAAGCCACGCGACATATTGATCGTACCATTGCGCTTATTCGCGATTGCGGTTGCAAGCCGGGATTGGTGTTTAATCCGGCAACACCGCTGGATTATCTTGACTGGGTGGTCGACCAGTTGGATATGGTATTGCTGATGTCGGTCAATCCCGGCTTTGCCGGACAGTCGTTCATTCCCTATACACTGGAGAAACTGCGCAGCGCCCGTCATCATATTCATGCGGCCCAGCAGCGTACCGGACGCGAAATTCTGCTCGAAGTGGACGGTGGCGTAAAAGCGGATAACATTGGCGCGATCGCCGAGGCGGGAGCGGATACATTTGTTGCCGGCAGTGCGGTATTTACAGGCAATGATTATCGGCAGACCATCAGCGCGCTGCGTGTCGCGTTGGAAAAAGTATCGTAATCCTTGCTGATGAATACCCGGTCTCAACATAATCACCGCTTTAATATTTTAATGATTGGTGTATTGCCTGATGCCAAGGGCTATGGTCGCGCTTGCCAGATACTGGCACGGTTTCATCATTTCGGGTGTCGGGCGGTTTTTGCAACACCGCGGCTGGAATATCCTGAAGAATTTCAAATGGAGCACGTCGACCTTGTGCGTCAACCAGATTTTGGCTCGCTCAATCGGTTTTTGGATGCTCGCGGCGAAATATTGGATCTCGTTATTTTGTCGCATCTGGAGGTTGCCGCGCAGCATTTGTATGCGGTGCGCCGAAAAGCGCCGCGCGCTTTCGCCATTTTTGATGTGCCCCTGTTGGAATTCTTGCGTTTTGAGGAAGAAGCCGAGATGCGTGACGATGCGATCATGCGTAAAAAAGCGGCTGCCATCAAAAAAATGGAGCTGGCGCTGATGCGTGCGACCGACCAAACTTGGATGGCCTCTTCCGATGAAATAGGGGCGCTTGCGGATGCTGTTGCCGATGTTGACATCGCGTTGCTTCCTTACCCGGACGATCATGCGTTTCAGGCCGAAGCACAGACGACGATTCAACGAGCGCTTCATCGGTTGCAATGTTAACGGAACGTCATTCCACTTGATTTTTCGGAAAATATCCCTATCCTTACAGAAGCTAAAGCAGGCTGTAATCGTGACGCCCAAGGAGTTCCTATGACAAGAATTTTACTTTTAATCGCGACCAATATCGCCGTAATGGCAGTAATCACGGTGGTGTGCTATCTGCTGGGAATCGACGGCCTTCTGACCCAAGAGGGGCTCAACATGGGCGCGTTGTTGCTCGTGGCCGCGATCACCGGTTTTGGCGGCTCGTTTATTTCGCTGTTGTTGTCCAAAACGATGGCCAAACACACGATGGGCGCCCATGTGATTACCGAGCCGCGTAATGAAACCGAAACCTGGTTGGTGCAAACGGTGACCAAGCTTGCAGACCGAGCCGGTGTCGGTATGCCGGAGGTGGCTATTTACGAAGGTGCACCCAACGCTTTTGCCACGGGCGCGCGGCGTGATGCCGCGCTGGTTGCTGTTTCCACGGGGTTGTTGCAAAGCATGAATCGTAGCGAAGTCGAAGCAGTGCTCGGCCATGAGATGGCGCATGTGGCGAACGGCGATATGGTAACGCTGACCCTGATTCAGGGTGTGGTGAATACATTTGTATTCTTTCTTGCGCGGGTCATCGGCTTCCTGGTTGACCGCCTTGTCTTTCGTACCGAGCGCGGCACAGGCCCAGGCTATATGATTACGGTTCTTGTTTGCCAAATTTTGCTTGGAATTTTGGCAAGCACCATTGTTGCTTACTTTTCGCGCCGTCGCGAATTCCGTGCCGATGCCGGAAGCGCCGAATATCTTGGGCAGCCGCAATCGATGATTAACGCATTGCGTAAACTGGGCGGCGTAGAAAGTGAAGCGTTACCCGAGACAATGAAAGCCGCGGGGATTTCCGGCGGCAAATTATCGTCGCTGTTTGCGACACATCCGCCGATTGAGGAGCGCATCGCTGCACTTCAGAATAGAGGAGTGGGCGCGGTGCTACGCTAACTAAAGCGGTTTTTCAGTTCTTACGGAAAAGCGGGCAGTGCCCGCTTTTTATTGACTTTCTTTTATCTTGCCTTCTTCGGGTGTTTTTGAGATGCCGTCATTATCATCACCAAACTCTTCGTCTTCGGCAAAGGAAATATTTGTCGGTTGCGCCAGCGTACCTAGGAAATGCGCTTCAACCGATAAAAACAAAAGGTCAATATTGTTAAGCGACACTTGAATTGCCCGCCCCGGCGACAAATTACCAGGCAAGTCGGCGAGCGTGGTAAACAACGGAATGTGTGTTAGCCGGACGGTATTTGCGCGTCGGGTTGTCACCGCTTCGGCAGCTTCTGTTTTTTCTTGCAACAGCCAGCGCAAGCACCAGTAGCGCTCCATCCCCTTTTGAAATTCAGCGTATTGACGATACGTCGCTTCAAAATCGCTGAGGACAGCGAGCAATGCGCCATCATTTGCTTCAAAAGGCGGCTTCTCCTGACGCAATACCGCGAGTAATTGTTGCTGATTGATCATATCACTGTAGCGGCGGATTGGTGAGGTCGCCCACAGATAGTGTGATACGCCCAAGCCTTGGTGCTCTCCCGGCCGCGTGCTGATGCGCACTCGATTTTGTTTTTGTGTTCGATATAAGCCGGCCGTTTGATGATTGGCAAGTAATTGCCCCCATTGATTATTGACAAAAATAGCGCACTCGGCAATTAATCGATCCAGCGGCGAGCCGCGGCGGCGCGGCATAATTGTGATTATGCCTTCCGGAGCGGCATTCCAGTCCACATAAAAACTGAATTCGGTGCGTTCGATTTCCGTTTTACCGCGTAGCGCGCTATGGTGTTGCACAAAACGCCATAACGTATGCATCGCCTGGCTTAACTCGGATAATTTGGCGGTTTCGGCATCGGTGAAATCATCGACAATATCCTCGTAGCACAAGTTGGCTGCGATTGTGATGCGCTCAAGCTCGGTGCGTTGCGTCACCGGCGCGCCAGTGTTGTCAATTTCCACATAAAGTGAAAGCACGGGCGGCGTATTGCCTGCTTTCAGCGTAAATACGTCAATGACCTCATCGGGCAGCATTGTGATCTTTCGCCCAGGCATGTAAACGGTAGATAAACGCGAGCGGGCTATTGCGTCCAGCTCTGATCCGTGCGTGATCGCCAGTGCAGGTGCAGCAATGTGAATGCCGATTTCAGCATGGCCATTGTCGAAATACTTTACCGAAAAGGCATCGTCAAATTCGGTGGTGGTCCGATCATCGATTGAAAAAGCACGTGCATTGACGAGCGGTAAGCTATTATTTATTTTTATAATATCCGGCATTTCCCAGTCAGGAAAGGCGATACCGTTCGGGAAAACATTCGTTAAAAAGTGGTTGAAATGATATTCGTGGCTCGACGGGATCATGCCGCAACGTTCCGCGAGCTTGACCGGCGATATTTTTAACGTTTCGCATACTGCTTGAAATGCTTTATATTCGAGAAAGTTTTTGTCCGGTTTATAAAGCAACATAGGAAGCTTTTGCTGTAACGCTTTTGGCATTACATGGTTTTGCAGTTCCGCGCACCACGCTTCTACTTGTGCCGCTTCTTGTGCTTTACGCGCCAGCGAAGCGCGCGCCGCGTTGAGTATATCTTCAGATGCTTTTTTGTAACGGCCACGTCCTTTTTTATGAAAATAAATAGGCGCGGAAAAGAGTGTTAACGCCATCGTTATTTGCTGTACCGATGACGGATCGTCGCCGAAATAATCGCGCGCCAAATCTTCGCAGGAAAACTCGTCGTCCGGGCAAACCGCCCAAAGAAAATCCAAATCAAGCGTCTGCGCTTGCGCCTCTTTAAGTGCCTCGGCAGGTGCCGGTTGCATGAAACGCAATAACACACGATCACCGCGCACTTTCAACCGTCGCCCCGTCGGCAGCTCGACTTGCAATGATGCGGGCTGCTCGGAAAGGATCGTGCCGGTTCTAAGCTGACCGCTGTCTTCAAAAAATACGTGCATTGAGATAATTTAAATGAAAAGAAAAGGCAGGATGAATCCTGCCTTATATCATGTCAATAAGCATGTTATTTCTTTAGCTTGATAATGTCGCCTTTGAGCGCAACTCCAGCCATGATTGCGCCAGTATAACATTCGAACTGATCGTTGCTGCGATATACTTTTTTCTTGAAATAACTTTCTATATTTACGATGGCATCGCCGCCTTCATTGCGTGCGCGCTCTTGAAGTTGAATCAGGGCGGAAAGCATTACCCAATTACATGCCTCTAATTCACTTTTGCCTGAGGCGTTGGTTTTCTTGTTCGTGACGACGCCTTGGCTGAATGTTTTTTCAATGGCAGGGGGTGCCTGATCGCCAAAAAAGAACAGAATGTCATTACTGAGCTTACCTTGAGCAATTCCCATTTCAATAACGTTTTTTACCGGAAAATGATGCGGAGTATCCCGTGCCTGAACGTTAAACGTTAACAAAAAAACTAAAGAAAAAAAGATTACGATTATCTTTCCCATGATATTTCCTTTTCTATAAATAAAAAATTATTCAACGTTTAAAAATCAGCGCTGTATTGATCCCGCCGAAGGCGAAATTATTACTCATAACATATTCACATGATAGCAGTCGTCCGTTACCCACTATGTAATCAAGGTTAGCGCAACGAGAATCAATATTTTCCAGATTCAATGTTGGCGCAAACCAGCTGCGGCGCATCATTTCAATGGTCAACCACGCTTCGAGCGCGCCGGCCGCGCCCAATGTATGCCCCATGTAACTTTTCAGCGAAGAAATTAGCATACGTGAACCAAATACTTTATGAGTTGCATGGCTTTCCGCAATATCGCCTAGTTCGGTTGCCGTGCCATGTCCATTAACATAACCAATCGCATCAGGTGGTATTTCGGCATCAGCAAGTGCCAAGTAAAGCGTCGCCGCCATCGTTGATGATTTCGGCTGCGTCACATGAGCGCCATCGCAGTTAGTACCAAAACCGGCAAGTTCGGCATAAATCGTCGCGCCGCGGGCTAGCGCGTGTTCACGCTCTTCAAGAATAAGCGTACCCGCGCCTTCGCCAACCACCAACCCATCACGGTCGCGATCATATGGTCGCGGTGTTTTTTTCGGAGCATCGTTGTATGTACTGGTAGCAAACAAAGTGTCAAAGACGGCGGCTTCCGAAGCGCACAATTGTTCCGCACCGCCGGCAATCATTATGTCCGCATGATTGTATTTAATCGCTTCATACGCATAACCAATTCCCTGGCTTCCAGAAGTGCATGCGCTGGACGTTGTCAGCACACGTCCAGTCAACCCAAAGAACACAGCAATATTGACTGGCGTAGTATGTGCCATCATACGTAAATAACTGTTGGCGGTAAGACCGTTTATTGAGCGGGTGGTCAGCATGTTGGTGAAATTCATTACTGCCGCTGGTTCGCCGATTGATGAGCCGTAAGCGACGCCAACACGACCCGATTGTAGAACTGGGTCATTCAGTAAACCGGCGTCAGCCAGAGCTAATTCGCTGGCGCGGCATGCCATCAGTGCAACACGCCCCATGCTGCGCGTCCGTTTGCGTGTATAAACAGTATCGGGCAGCATGAACGGTACGGCAGGCGCACCCAGATGTGTATTGAGCCCGGAAATATCTGTCCATTCCGACATCACGCGGACAGCATTGGTTTTTTCGCGTAGTTTTTTCTCGACGGACGGCCAGTCATTGCCCAGTGGGCTGATACCAGCCATGCCTGTAACGACAACGCGGCGCGTCATAGCAAGCCACCATTGACAGAGATGACCTGACGGGTGATGTACGCGGCATCATCTCGCATCAAAAAAGCAACCGCTGCTGCGACCTCTTCCGGCGTGCCTGCACGTCTTGCGGGAATCTGCGAAATGATTTGCTCAGTGATGTATTTTGGTAGCATATCGGTATCAATAAGACCAGGCGCTATACAGTTTACCGTAATATCACGTTTGGCAAGTTCCAGCGCCAGTGCTTTGGTGGCGCCGATGATGCCGGCTTTGGCGGCGCTGTAATTAACCTGACCGCGGTTTCCAACCAGTCCAGAGACCGAAGAAATTGTAACAATTCGGCCTGGTCGTCGCGCGCGCACCATCAGCATTACCAATGGGTGCAGCACGTTAAAAAAGCCGTCAAGGTTGGTACGCAGAACATCGTCCCATTCCTGAGCGGTCATTGCCGGAAAAGCATTGTCGGAAACAATGCCTGCGTTGCAGACGATGCCATAGTAGACTCCGTTTGTGCCGATGTCTTTCTCTAGGGCTTTCCGGGTTTGTTCGCGATCCGCGATATTAAACGACAGCAAGCGGGGCGTTTGGCCGAGATGTTCTACGGATTGAGCAACACGCTCCGCAGCATCTGCATTTTTATGGTAATGGATGACTGGTAAAAAGCCATCCTGTGCCAAGCGTAATGCAATGGCTTTACCTATACCGCGGCTGGCGCCCGTAATCAGAACAGTACGGGAAGAGGGGTCAGCCACGGTGTGTTGTTTTTCTTTCATGATCAAGACGGTGTAGAAGAGGCGTCGTCTGCCAGCATTTCAAGATAGGTATCGATATTTCCTGGTTGATATACCAGTAAGTGTGCTTTCGCCAATATCACGTTTTGTACCGAATATAAAATACAGTCCATTGCCACAACACCGTCCGGGTTGTTTAACAGTTCCTGCGCACGGATGAAAATTGTTTCATTGACGGTAAAAGCGCTGACGAAACTTTCATATTTTCGGCAACCGACAAGAAATCCGATGCGAACGGGTAAATTTTGCGTCAATGCCCGGAATCCGGCAAGTACGCCTACTGTTTGTGCCATAAACTCAACACCAACCCAGCCGGGAACAAGCGTACCGTCCGAAAAGGCGCTATCTGCTCTTGGTGTTGCTGAACAGACAATTGTGTTGTCTGCAATGTCTTCTACCCGATCAAGCAGTAGTGCGGGAGGGCGGTGTAAAAGATAATCTTCGACGGGGCGGTAGAGGGAACTCATGTTTTCTGAAGGATCAATGCAATATTGTTGCCGCCAAAAGCAAATGAAACAGAGAGGCCGAATGCTAATGGAGAAACGCTGCGCATACTAATGTTCGCGAAATGAAGTGATGGATTGTCTGGATCGGGACTGTTGTCCCAGAGGTGCGGGGGTAAGCGTTGTTGCGCATCGGTTAGTGTTATCCAGACAAAAGCCGCTTCCAGCGCAGCGGCGGCAGCAAGTGTGTGGCCGGTTAATGGTTTGGTGGAGCTGACCAGCGCCCGGGGAAATAAGGAGGAAATGACACGGCTTTCCATGGCGTCATTATATATTGTTGCCGTACCATGGAGGTTAATATAACCTATATCTTCCGGCGAGCAGTTTGCTCGGTGCAGCGCTTCTTCAATAGCCCGCTTAGCGCCAGCGCCAGCAGGGTCGGGTGCAGAAATATGGTAGGCATCTGAAGACTCGCCCCATCCTGCCAAGCGAATCTCTTTGCCATTCTCTCTACCTGCATTTTTAGTCAGCAAGAAAATCGTTGCGGCTTCGCCGATATTGGTTCCGGAGCGATGGCGGGAAAAGGGGAGGCAGCGTGCTGCACTGATTGCATTCAACGCGGAAAAGCCGCCGACAGTAAAGCGTGTCAATGTATCCACGCCACCAACAATAGCAAGATCACACATGTCGGCAGCCAGTAGTCGCGCGCCGGTAATCATGGCTTTTCCGCTGGATGTACATGCAGTTGCCACAGTGTATGTCGGCCCGCTGACGCCTAAATATTCCGCCAAGAATCGGGAAGGGGAGCCAAGTTCTTGTTGACTGTAATGAAAACTTTCCGGGAACGCGTTGTTTGATAAATAATGGCGAACGGCAGATTCACTTTCCTCAACGCCCGATGTACTTGTGCCAAGAATGGTTGCGATGCGGTGGCGTGGTATGCCAGACATGGCTTGTCTTGTATTTTTTTCGATTTGTCGAAAAGCCGCTAACAGCAAACGGTTATTGCGTGTTTGCTGCGCTAGCGGGCATGAGAGAAGTTCCGGCAACGGTGTTTCGACGTGACCAGACATTAACGATTGACAAGGGAAAAGCGTATTGTTTGCATACATGCCTACACTTTGTCCGGAAAAAAGGTGTTCGCGGATATCTTCAACGCCTGAGCCCAACGCGCATACCACGCCAGGAGTTTGTATAAATACAGGTATGGAAGAAGGCCTCATGAGAGTTTGTGATGATTCAGGGTCAATTGATAATGGAGTGTATGATGCGTAAACTGAATAGTGCTTCGTTGATCATCGTGGTGCGTGTATTCGATAGAAGCCAACGCTCGATTGTCGCAGGAAATAAGACGTTGTTTCAAAATGTGTTTATTGATCAGCTGGTCGTCCACAACGCAGGATATGGGGAGGGCGTTTTGCAAATCCGAACGATGAGAATAAACTAATAAAAAATCATTAACAATACGTTTTTCTGGTAATGACGTTGTCGCTAAAAAAGTTGTATGAATGCTTTCTCCATCATAGTTGAAACTGAGCACGCGAGCGCCAAATGTCATGAAAATGAAACTCAACTTTTCATCATCAATATTGATGACGGCTTCCAGTGAGTGTTTTTCGTTTTTCCACGCAATGTCAACGCGTTGCTCAATGACGCGAGCACCAAAAGTGGAGGGAGGTATTTCAAGAAGAGGCAAGTTGTCCGATAGGGCAAACGACGCACAGGACGCAAGTGCGAAGACGGTAATAAATAGCGATAAGAAGTGTGTCATGGTGACAAAGCGGTGACCTGGGTTGGAAAATATTGTTTCGTTTTTGTCACAAAATAGGGTGTTTGATCCACATGTTAGCGGCGTTGTCATGCCTTTTGCGGCGGCAAGACTGGGTAATATCGCATAGCTAATAATATTAGCGTTTTCTTTCATGATTTTCCTTGGGGCACCGATGATGGGCAGAAATGGTTATGCTCTTTTAGATTATTTGCCGACAATGGGCGCAAAAAAGAAGCGATCAACCATACCCAGAAAATGCCCACCGCAATAACTGTTCCCAACGTATGCAAAACCGGCATACTGCTTAACGCCAATAAACCGAACGAAACTATTGTCAAAGCAGCGGCAACAAACGTTGCAATAAACGCGCGCTGATCATCATTTCGCGACACCAGAAACAATCCATAATCAATACCCATGCCAAAAGTCAGTAATAGTCCTAGTGCGGATATCAGTTGCAATGAAATACCCATATGCCCCATAACAGCAAGTGTCGCCAGCGATGCCAGTAGCGACGGTAAAACGACACGCCAAACACGTTGGCGATAAACAGGAAAAAGAGCGACGGGAACCACAATATAAGCCAGTATAATGATGACACCTAACAGGCCACGATAATATTCCATCAGATCGGAAACAGATTGGGTTTTATCGAACCACATGATGTTGTTGCTGTTTAGTTTTGATAACTCATGCGCGGTTTCTCTGTCGAAAAGTCCTTTTAGTAAAACCATTGATGCATATCGCGGTATTTCCGCCATCCCCGTTTCTTCTGATAGCCAAAAATAATGTAATGGTGCAAATACGGAGCTTCCCAGCCATTTCTGCATGGTTAACGGTTCAGCAAGGTGCTGTTGCGCCATAAGCCAAGTGTCGGGCAAACTCATTTCATGTTGAAGACGTACCATGGTCGGGTAGAGTTGGGTATACGCAGTTTGCGACTGCTGCTGCCGATGCAGGGAAGGCAGCCAGAGGCTAATACCATCATAACCGCTCAAGCTTCCTTGAGCGACAAATGTATTGAGTACTGTGTTTAATTGCTCTTCTTTTTGCAAGACGCTTTCCGGCGTATCTCCGGTAATCACAAACATTTGCGCAGGACTCGGTAATTGCATTAGGCGAGAAACAGAAATTTGTTCTTTGCTTAATAAGGTATCTACTTTGATCAAGGTACGCACATCATCGTCCACCCGAATTTGCAAAATACCGCTGACAATAAAGATCAAAAAGAGCACAGCGCCCCATATTTGTTTTTTTGTCGCCTTCCATGTTGGCCATCGAAAGACATGTTTCATCAAATAAATGATCATCGGATGTTGCTTGATGTGCGACGGGAGTATATACGGATAAAGAAAAATGACCGTTAGCCATGCGCTAGTAATGCCGGCAATAGAAAAAACGGCTATTTGTTTTAATCCATGAAAGGGTAAAAAAAACAACGCCGAATAAGCAGTGATAGGAGCAATCAGTACCAACATTAAGACGGGCAGCAATTTCCGATATTGCCGCCATACCGATGTAGTCTGGTTTCCTTCTTGACGGGCGAAGCACATGGAGGCACTCAAAATACCGTAATCAACAGCAACACCAATCAAACTTGTAGAAAAAACCAGTGTTAATAGATGCAAGCGTTCGAAAACTAACCAGGTCAAAGGTAATGCGACCAGTGCGCCTGCCGCCAAAGAGCTCGTAATAAGCAGCATGACACGAACGTTGCGAAAAAATAGCCAAAGCAGCAAAAAGGAAGCCAGCAGAGAACCAAGCCCGATCAGCGTAATTTCTTTCTGCGCCGCTGCCGCTGCTGCCGCCACGTGAAAAATCACGCCAGAGCGAAGCACAAAAATGCTTGGGTAATCACGCTTCAGTTGAGTGATTACATCCTCGATTTTACCCACGATTTGCTGCTGTAAATGCACTGAAAAAGCGCTGCCTTTTACACGGTAAGACAACACTATATAGTGTCGATCCTCTGAGTGAAGAGTCAACCAATCGCCGTCTTTACGAACAGGTGTTGCTTTTACCAGTTGGAGCAACCAGTTTTCAAACAGGCCAAAAGGATCATCCTGCCAAGAAAGCAGGCCGCCGCTAAAACCGTCGTATGCGCGTCGTACAGCGAGCTGATACCAATCTTTCTTGCCAGACAATAATATCTGTGCTCGGTCCGTATCGGAGATCAGATTATGCCTGAAAGGAAGATAAAATGTGCTGATTTCATCGGGGTTAATCGCGTTGCTTTGCGGCGTTATCGGTAGATCTGCAAGCTGGGTTGTCAATCTTTCGGCAGCTTGTTGCAGGCTTTCACGATGCTTTGACTCCAATAAAAGCAATAACTGTTTTTCGCCATGCTCCGCTAGAGATTGTATTGCCTGTTCAGCACGTATATTTCTTTTATCTGCGGGTAACAAAGCTAATAAGTCGCTGTCTATCGGATAACGAAGCACAGTAAGGATAAAGACGAGCAGCAATGCGCAGGCCAGTAAAAAACCGAGCCAGAGCCATGTCAACCGTTTATGATTTATTTGCAACAGATTATTGTTCAAACTGTACTTTTTCATCAGCAGTCAACGTTGCGTCCGTGCGCGTCTGAAAAAAACGAATTGTGGAAATATCGCCCGACGCGGCAGTAAGTTTGATGAACTGTACATGCGTATTCCCACTGATTGACAATTCATGAATGATTTTTTTAAGGGCGATATTTTTAGGGGTAAATGTAAGAATCCAGCCATTTTTTTCAACCGTTCCGGTATATTCAAAATATTGTGTTAATGCAACAATATCGCCGGAAAATATTGAAAAAAGAACATTGCTTACCGCAGCAATGGTTGGTTCTTTTTGTGCGGTTAAAGAAAACAGAGTGGTTTCACCGTCTTTTTGTGTGATTTCGCCGTGTGTGATTCGGGTGGTGTGTGTGAAGGGTTTGATGGTTTGCCAAAGTACGCCCACGGTACGGTCAATTACAAAATACCCTTCCGATTTCAGTACCTGTGGCACACCTTGCAATTCACGTATTTGCTCAAAATTTCCTCGTATGACCGGCTCATCATTCATGCACACTTTGATTTGCTGCAACACATTTTCTGATGAAGCGTGAAGGGGCATCAGCAATGATGAAAAAAGGATAAAAGCGATTATTCGGTACATAAAAAAGGTTCCAGTTTTTTTCGAAATACTTCAGGGGTGACGAAACACATTTCCTGAGTTGCCATATGTACGGAAACTTGTAGGGTATGTCCACGCGTCAGGCGCTTTCCTGTTTTAGTATCACGAATTTCATAGCCGATTTTCAGGCGATTTTCCCATTCTTGCAAACGTGCGTGAACGTCAATGGTTTGCTGATAATAAAGAGGGTGCGCATAACGCACAAATACTTCAATGACAGGCCAGAAAAATCCGGAACGCTTCATTTGCGGATAATCGTAATTTATTTGTTGCAAAAGCGCGGTACGCGCCAATTCAAAGTAGCGAACATAATGTCCATGCCAGCAAATATTTAAAGGGTCTAGGTCATGAAAAGGGACCGTGAGAGAAATACAGGAAGCTACTTTATAAGAGAGCATAAGCGGTAAAAATTCCTAATGAACATCCCAGAAAGGAAAAAAATTAGCCCATTGTAAAGGCGCTTGCAAACATTGTTTTTCCAGCAGTGTGGAAAAGATTTGAGCGTAGCTTGCCAGCATATTCTGACGAGAAGGATCTTTTCTTTTGGGTAAAGTGATTTTATCCGCGATTTTGGTTACAGAGACCAGAAACTGCTTGTTTTCCCGTCGCCCAAAAGCCACAAATAGTGGACAGCCTAATGCGGAGGCCAGTAGGTAAGGGCTGGTTGGGAAAAGCGCCGGGGCTCCCAGAAAAGGAACGCTTACCGTATGAGCAGTATCTGAAATCGGGATGCGGTCGGCTGCCATGACAATAACTTCGCCTCGGCTAACACGCTCAGATAACATGATCGCTGTTTCAATGGTTAATGTATCGGCCGCTATGAAATTGATATTGTGGTTCGGATTTAATTTTCGCCGCATCCTGTCAAATATCAATGCGTTGCTGGTATTCGAAATAACACTAATCTTTGCTTTTCCTGAATGTTGAAAAATGCGCTGTAAAATTTCGATATTGCCATAATGGGCCGTGATAAGTATGTAGCCACGCTTTTCCATGAGCACGTTTTCAATGTGTTCTTTACCGATAAGAAGATAGGGGATGGCATCAAACTTACCGCTGACCGACAAGAGTTTGTCCAAAAGGTTTTCCGAAAAAGCAAAGAAATGACGGAAAACAAGTATCAACGAAGGATGAGGCGTTACTTGTTCGCTGAATTCATACAAGCGTTGCCAATATTCAAAAGAAGACAGACGCGCGGTTTTTCGGCGAAGAACAAACCAGAACAAGGTAAAAAATAAGAAGAGGCGGAAAAAACGGCGCCCCAGAACTCGTTCCGTCCAAAACAGAAAATGGATACCCAGAAAATTTCCCGCCTCTGGGCTTTCAGCCCAGTGCTTTTCAGTCATGACTTTGGCTTCCGGTACAATGTGGGCAATCGAATAAGCATACCGAAAAAAAGGCGGATGTGCATCCAACTGATCCGGAGATTGTCTTGCCATATACGAAAATTGGAAATGCCTTTTTGGGGGTAATGCACGGCCACCGGCCGGTTGATAATGATGGTATTCCGCCAATCAAGGCGAACAATGATTTCGGTATCGAACTCCATGCGCAGGGCAGTTCTCATATGTGCTAACACGGGAATTGTCTCGGCAAGCGGATAAACGCGTAAACCACACATGGAGTCTCTGATGCGTGTTCTCGACAAGGTATGTATGCCAACCCAAAAATGGGTAAGATAGCGTGCGTACAACCGCGCCTTGGGAACACTTTGGTCATAGATCGGATAACCGCTAATAACTGCCCGTGGATATTGCGTGGCGTATCGCAAGAAATCGGAAACAGCCTGAGTGTCGTGTTGTCCGTCGGCGTCAATTTGCAACGCATGTGTATAACCATGCGAATAGGCATAGCGCATGCCGTGCATTACGGCAGCGCCTTTTCCTTGATTGCGGTTAAGGCGCAATAGAATGACCTCGGGCAATGTTTCAATTAATTTTTTTAGTAAGCACGTATCCGATTCGTTGTTGCCATCATCCACCAATATTACCGGAATCTGTTGTTTTATCAGCGCGGCGGCGACATCCTGCGCCGATGCGGCATGGCGGTACACGGGGATAACAGCAACCAGTTTCATAAGGGGCGGCAGCTAAATTCAATGCAACCTTGAGAGTATCGGTGGCGTTTGGAGCGATACTCAAAAAACAACTGGCCGTGTTCAAGCTGACAGGTGAGCGTTAAAACGAGACAGTCCGATGGGCGAATAATGCGTTGGAACTTCAATTTATGCAGCGAAGAAAAGCACGATACGGCATTTTTGGGAATAATTTTCCTGAACGAAGGAAGATAGCGTTCAGCAAAACGAATCGCCCAGTCAATTTGAGTGACGCCCGGCAGCACGGAAAGCGCCGAGAAGTGCCCTTCAAAAAAAGAAAGCGCTTCTTGCATAGACAACAGAATTTCAACTCTATTGTGATCTCGATGGCACAAAGTTCCGGGTGGGAGCAGTCGCGCCTTGAACAAAGCGGTAATATTTTTTTGTGGAATTTTACCCATGGCGTTGTATGGCAGCATATCAACATAACGCCAGCGACGGGGAATAGCAGCACGAACCAGTGTCGTTTTCAGACGGCGATGCAACATGCGATCAAAACGCGCTTTGCTGTTTTGCTGCATAATGGCTTTTCCCATATTGCTCAACACTACGACTGCAACGATTTCTTCACGCTCATCATGGGTTGGAGCAACGCGGGCCTCGGTAATTTCTTCCAAGGAGGACAACGCCGACTCGATTTCATCCAATGAAACACGCTGTCCTTCAATTTTGGCAACACGATCAGAGCGGCCAAGGAATTGCCAGTCTTCATTTTTTTGAACGACAACATCTTGTGTTTGATACCAGTCATCGTTACCTAACAGCGGCGAACGTAATTTCAGGCATTGGGTCTCGTCGTTGATTGCCAGCGTAACGTCTGGCATGGCGTGCCACCTAAAATGAGGAGATATACGATAAATCGCCGCACCTGTTTCCGTACTGCCATAAATTTCGACAGTTTGCGTATTCAATTGCTGTGCGCAATGCGTTGCTATTTCGCATGGCAATGGACTGCCCGCGGAAAAAACGCGGATAATAGTTGCCTTCGGTGTGATATTGGCCATCTGTGTAATACGTTTTAATGTTGCCGGGCTGCTGATCAATACATGCGGACAGATGTCAAGAGTTAGCAATTCTTCAAGATAACGGAACATTTTGCTAATAAATGGGCGTCCCGCGCGAAAAGGCCACAACAAGCGAAAAGGCAAGCCGAACATGTGTTGATGTGGGACAGTGCCGGCAAAGCGCGCGGTATCCGGTAAATGCGAGCCGAAAACTTGCTCTAGCATCTCGGCTTCTTGCCATAATTGCGGAACGCTTTTATTGATAGTGTGCGCTGAACCGCTAGAACCGGATGTAAATAACGCTAAGCCGGGTGCATCAAAATACATAGTGGACGGTATGGTATGGGTGGTTGCTTGCTGCCAATTTGTCAATGCGTTGGCTCCTGCTGCTTTTCCCGATCCTCCTACCCATGGCATTACCAGCGCCTGCCGGATCGTGGATAAATCCTCAGGAACAAGTACAACAGTTTGCCCGTTTTGCCAAGCGGCCAGAAGCCAGACAAGAAAAACATAACCATTTTCTTCGTAAAGCGCAAAACGTGAAGCTTGTAATGAGTAAAGGGCAGAGCGGGCATGTATGATATCTTGCGCCAGCATACGGCGAGTCACGATCCTTTCGGGGCAGTATGCCACGATGGAGTCAGGCGATATCGAAAGAAAATCGGCAATATTAAAATCGGTCATGATGATGAGGCATCGTTCTGTGACGAATAAGCCATTCGCCACCAAACATTAGGCCCATTGCACAATAAGATAAAAGCCCGTTGTACATCAACCAGATCTTCATCGGTTGCATAATTGTCCACAATGCGATTACTCCATTGATGGCAAAAAATGCACACCATACTTGCGTTACGCGGCGCGTATAACGTATTCCTTCCAGAGGTAAATTGGGCATCATTTTTCTGGCGATACGCTCAATCGCCGTAGGCGGATAACATAGGCTTAGAGAGAAGCCCGCGAGAAAAAGAAAGCTGACCGTGGCAGGATAATACAAAATGATATTGGTAGAACGAAAAAGCAAAGACAATAAACCCAAAAGCGCAGCGCATAGACTAACGATATTGAATACGTTTGGTAGTATTTCCTTGCGCCATGCTAACAACAACAGTAAAAAGCCGCCTAACCAGAGCGGCCAACCTTGCCAATAACACAACCAGAAAAAAAACGGTAAAGAAAGGCCAGCAAGCAGCGATAACGGCATGATCATCAGTTACACATCTGGTGTCTTAATATGCTCGTACACTGCGTCAATAACATTACCGACTGTTTGTACTTTTTTGAAAATTTCCGGCGCAATCTGATGTCCGGTCAACTGTTTTAGATTGATCAACAAATCGACAGCGTCAATACTGTCAATATCCAGATCATGGAACAAATGTGCGTCCAATGTGATGCTATCGGTGGGAATATCGAAATTCTCATTTAATATTTTGACTATTGATTGAAAAAGGATTTCTTTTTCCATAATTACCCTCTCAACGAGTCCGATATGCCTCGACATATTGCGATAGATGCGCTATCGAAGCAAAGTGTTATTACCCTCTCAACGAGTCCGATATGCCTCGACATATTGCGATAGATGCGCTATCGAAGCAAAGTGTTGGCGAGCCTCCTCGGATTCGGCCGAAAGTGTCAAGCCGTAACGCTTGTGCAAAGCAACGCCCAGTTCCAGCGCATCGATAGAATCCAAGCCTAGCCCATCACCAAAAAGAGGGGCGTCTGCTTCTATGTCGTCCAGTGAAATATCTTCGAGATTCAATGTCTCGATAATCAAAGATTTAATCTCATCTGTCAGCGTGACCATTGCCGTTTAACCTCCTGAGTCAAAAACGAGGAAAGCTCCTCAGTAAATTTCCGAACCGTACGCCCTTGAGACCTTGTAGGCGTCAACCAGCGACAAGCTGCGACATCATCTAGAACAGAGATCGTAAAATGAGGGCACGTTTTGGGCACCTGATACCACGCTTTGTGTTTGGCGAGCATTGGCTCTGAAACTGTAATAATAACGGGGGTTAGCGTTAAATTACCACGCAGTACGATTTGGGCAGTACCTCGGCGCAATGGGTTCAACGTTTTATTATGCAGGAAAATATCACGCGTTCGGGTTCCTTCCGGGAAAATTATGAGGTTATTGCCTTTTTGTACGGCGTTGACGCAATCTTCTACCAATTTAACCCCGATGTCATTGCAAATAAAGCCGCATAAATGGACCGCGCCAACCATGAACGGGTTTCGCCATACATCCTTTTTAACAACGCATACTGGATTCTCAATCATGCTGATCAAAAACACCACATCAATCAACGAAGGGTGGTTGGCTACGATAAATTGCCCATTGCGCCGTAACTTTTCTTTTCCATGCACTTCGTAAGTAAGTACACCCATCTTTGTCATGACCCAGCAGAACAAGCGAAATGAGAAATGTATGATGACACGTGCGCTGCGCTGCTGCCGGTCTCTGCCTAGAGATAAAATCCGGAGAACGGGAAAAACCAACAATAAAACACACAAACCGCCCAAACCAAATAAGGCGAAGCAAAAAGCTGTAGCAACCATCCTGTAAAGTTGTTTGATGCTCATGGTTTTTTCATAGGCGATGCCGGTACCTTTTTTGCAATTTAATATCGAACAGCCTGCCAGCACCCGTCAGCGGATAATGGTATACACCGCTTTTGCTCGTCGAGGATAAATTGCAAAAGAGGTAATGCAGAAATACTTGCTGTGGAAGGTTGCGTTGCTGTTTGAGGTACCGTCCGCCGCTCAAGCATAAAATTGTTTCCGCAGGTAATGATTAACGCAAAAGCATAGCAAAAAGGCTCATTTTCCAGAAATGGGGCAAAAAGAGAAGGTAAAGGTGCATCACAAAAAATGAGAGCCCGAGGTTTTTCCGGCTCTTCTGCAAGTTGCGCCAATGCTTCCTGCAAGCCACTCAGTGCCAGCGCATTTTCCGATGCAATCGCAGTAATTTTTGCCGGGATGCCCCGGGCAATAGAAAATAGGCCGGGAATAGCGTTGTGAACGGACATACTGAATTCTTGTGGCGAAACATGATCCTCTCTGGTCAGAGATTGTTGCAACGATAATGAGCGCTCTACCTCGCCGTGGCGGCTACAGAAAATAATAGGTTGATCGATATAATTAAGTTGCGGCGAGTAAAGTACTTTTAACGCCGCTCGCCCTAAACGGTGGGCGCGCCGTCGCAACAGAGCGGGCATTTCCGTAACGGCCGCGGGATGTGTCTCCCTAATAGGATAAGGTTTTTTTATCCACGCCCGCCATGCAGTCTCATTCTCCAGTGACGGTGCCCAAGCGCTCCAGTATTGACAGGAAAAAGAAAACATATGAAAGTTGGTTTAAAAAGATAATTAATTATTCTAGCGGATTATGGATTTTCTTTGAGATACAGATAATGAATATTTTATGTTCAAGCAAATAAAACTGTTTCTTGAAAGCCTTTATCGACAATATCTGCATTTGGTTGTTAGAATTACATATCAATACCCCTTTTTTTACCAATTCCCAATGACATTACGCCTATATTTTCTAATTTTAATTACATTGTGCTTTGCCGGGTGTGCCACGGTAACAACGCCGCCAACAAAAGTGGACAGTGGTGTTTCTCGTATGGAGCAGGCCGATCAGCAAAAAGCGGTGCAAACCATGCCTCAAAAGGTACTTAAAAGGAAAATCGCCGTCGGTCGCTTTACCAACGAAACCCGATATGGGCGTACGCTTCAAGTCGATGAACGTCACAATCCCTTGGGCAAACAGGCATCGGATATTATGGCGAGCCGTTTGATCGAAACGAACCAGTTTCTCATTCTTGAACGTAGTGATATGGACATCGTACTCGAAGAAAAAGCGTTGGTTCAGGATAAAAAGGATTTAATTGGCGCTGATACGTTGATTGTCGGGGCCATCACAGAGTTTGGTCGCAATACAAAGGGCGTGCGCGGTTTTTTGAGTTCCACCAAAGTGCAAACGGCAGAAGCAAAAGTAGAAATACGCTTGGTTGATGTCACTACCGGCAGGGCATTCTTTTCTGCATCGGGAGTGGGATCCGCCAGCACGGAGTCAGGGGACGTTTTGGGTTATGGAAGCCGCGCTGACTACGATGGCACATTAAACGACCGTGCGATTTCCGCTGCGATTTCTGATGTGCTTGGCAAAATGCTGACCAAGCTCAACGAGCAGTCTTGGCGTGCCAGTATCTTGAAGGTGGATGGCGATCAGGTATTTATCGCGGCGGGAGAACGGCAGGGCGTGAAAATAGGCGATCAGTTTCAGGTATTTAGATCCGGTGAACAGATAAAAAATCCCTCAACAGGATTTATGATCGATTTGCCGCCACAACTTGTTGGCAGGCTGCAAGTTACCGGTTTGTTTGGTGATAGCGATACGAATGAGGGTGCTGTTGCCACACTGATGTCGGGGACGATACCGGAGAATGCCGTAGTCTTTGTGGCTGAACCCATGGAGAAAAAACAATGACTCGACCGATTTATTTTTTGCTGATACTCGCTTTGGCAGCAAGTACTTTATTCGCTTGCGGACTTCCGACGACTAACATCAATGTCGGCGGCGAACGACCGACGTTAGCCGTTATCGGGGCACCCGCTGCGTCTGTTTTGGTCATTGATGGGAAAAGCGTCGGCGACGCCAGTTTATTCGATGGTACCCATCAAACATTGACGCTTGAAGAAGGGTTTCATGAAGTCACGATCATGAAGGATGGCACTGTTTTTTATTTCGAGAAGATTTTTGTTTCAACAGGTGAAACAAAGCGTATTGAACTTCAGGTACCGAAATTTTCACGCGAATGACTTTAACCGGAAAGCGGGTTGTATATACAGCAATGTTTAAATATATTGCCTCAGGCGCCATCGTGTCGGCATTGTTGATGACGATAGGCTGCAGCACCACACGGACGACGAAGTATGAATGGGGAAATTACGAAACCGCTCTGTATCAACATTATAAATCACCGACAGATTTAGGCGAATATATGGCGGTGTTGAAACTTGTATTTGATAACGCTAAGCAGAAAAACACAAAAGTTCCGCCGGGATTTTATGCGGAGTATGGTTATTTGCTCTTGATGAACAATCGTTCCGATGAGGCGATACATTATTTTTCATTGGAACGAGAGGCTTGGCCGGAGGCGGTTTCGTTTATGGATAAAATGATTGCCGTGGCCCGAAATGAAAATCGGTTGTTGCCTCTTTCATCAAAAGACCAAAACCCTTCCGAGAAAAAATCGACGCAATCAGACATCATCCAGGAAAATAACGGTCCCCATATTCCTGAAGCACCAAAATCTCTCAATTCTGACGATGAATAGACTTTTTTTAAATGGCGCACTTTATGTTTTAGTCGCGCTTCTATTGGTCGCCTGCGCGACACCGCAGCAAACAGTTGCTAAAAAAGATTATGAAGCCTTCCGTGCAGAAAATCCACGTTCTATTTTGATCGTACCCGCCATCAACAAAAGCGTAGAGATTGACGCGCCGGATTATTTTCTCTCCACTATTGCTGCACCGATTGCGGAGCGTGGCTATTATGTCTTCCCAGTTTTCATGGTTCAGCAAATTCTGAACGATGACGGATTGTCCGACGCGGATCTTGTTCATGAAAGTGATCCGGTTATCCTTGCCAATCTTTTTGGCGCGGATGCTGTGCTTTACGTTTCGATAGAGCGTTGGGAGGCGGCATACGCCGTTCTCTCGACGCAAGTGACGGTAGAGTTGCGTTATGTGCTTAAAAGTGGGAAAACCGGGCAGGAGCTTTGGCAAAATCAGCAAACGCATACATACTCAACCGGAAGCAACTATAATACTGGCGGTGGATTGGTCGGGTTGCTTGCTCAGGTGGTGGTCAATTCTATTGAGGCTGCTGTCGAACGGGCTTCGCCGCGTTATATTCCGTTGGCCAAACAGGCGAATACTTTTTCAGTTTATTGGAGTGGTCAAGGCCTGCCCGCGGGTCCTTATGATGCGCTTTATTTGCAGGATAAAGATGCGTTTTAACCCGTTTTTTTATAGATTAAGTGCAGCGCTTTCCAGGCTTTTGATCATGCTTTCATGGATTCCGCCAAAGCTGCCGTTGCTCATAATTAGAATATGGTCACCGCTTTGCGCCTCGCGTTGTATCGCGGCGATCAGCGTATCAAGATCGGTATAGGTTTGCGCGCGCCGCCCAAGCGGAGCCAGTGTTTCTTGCGCATCCCAGTCTAAGCCGCCTGAAAAGCAGAACACCAGATCGGCAAGTCGTAGGCTGTCGGGCAGCGCCGCTTTCATCGTACCCAGCTTCATGGTATTGGAGCGCGGCTCAAAAACAGCAAGAATACGCGCATTGCCAACTTGTTGGCGTAACGCTTTCAACGTTTCGGCAATCGCGGTCGGATGATGAGCAAAATCATCGTAAACGGTGACATTGTTGACGACAGCGCGTATTTGCATACGTCTTGCCACACCGGGAAACTCTGCCAGAGCCATAAGCGCTTTGTTGACAGCGATACCAGCATGGTATGCGGCGGCCAATGCCGCCAACGCATTCATCTGGTTCATGCGACCAAGCTGTGGCAGCGCTAAAGTACCGACATTTTTGTTTAAATAGAAAACGGCGTTATTGCTGCCAAGCCGCCAAGCGGAAGCAGGGCTTTCGCCGAAAGTTTCCACATCGCTCCATACACCGCGATTCAATACACGTTTTAATGCTTCGCTTTCGGCGTTGCTTATCAGGTGCCCGGATACCGGCACGGTACGCACAAAGTAATGAAACTGGGTTTCGATCGCAGCCAGATCGGGGAAGATGTCGGCATGATCGAATTCAAGGTTATTCAAAACCACGATATGGGGGCGGTAATGGATAAACTTGGGGCGTTTGTCAAAAAAGGCAGTGTCGTATTCATCGGCTTCGATAACGAAAAAGCGACTATCGGTCAGCCGCGCCGAAATATTAAAACCGTTAGGAATACCGCCGATTAAGAAACTTGGGTTAAACCCGGCAGATTCAAGGATCCAGGCCAGCATTGATGCGGTGGTAGTTTTACCATGAGTGCCGGCGACGGCCAATACCTTGCGTGTGTTTTCACCATTTGGCTGCCGTAGAATATTTTCCGCCAGCCATTGCGGACCGGAAGTATAGGGCAAGTTACGATCAAGAATCGCTTCTACCAACGGATTACCGCGCGAAAGTGCGTTACCAATGACAAACATATCTGCGCCATGAGCGACAGAATCAAGTTGCTTTGGGTCATAACCGGCAACGGCGGTGATGCCGAGTTTTTCCAGTTGCGTGGACATTGGCAGATACATCTGAGCATCGCAGCCGGTGACATGATGCCCTTGCGTTTGTGCAAGCGCCGCAAGACCGCCCATAAAAGTGCCGCCGATGCCGACAATGTGGATATGCATATTTTACTGAGCGAATAGAAAAAGGGTACCTTCAGTATACCGATTGCGCAAAAACTTGAAAAATATCGAATCGCATTTACTAAAAATTAATCTGATGATCCATTTATACAGCGTCAAAAAGCGGGAGTTTTTCCGAAATTTTTTTGGGAGGCGTACAAGAAAGTGTATTTTAAGCCGTTGGGTCGTCAGGTTGAAGATCCGGCTGTTTCAAAGATGTTGCCAACGAGCTCCCCCGATGTTGGCGGGCAACCCGGATACTCATTACATTTATCTTTCACGGCGTCTGGTTTTATTGGGGCAATATTTAAACAAAAGGCATATTCAGAAATATGTCCCCCAACTTCCCGGATATCGTGCTCATGAAAGCAATTCGGCAAGCCAATAAAAAATTGTTGTGAAAAGATATCCTTATACAAGCGAATATTCAAATGTCGGCATGAAAATTTTTCATTGTAAGTAGATAAAAACGCATGTGTTTTTACTGTGGATGGGCTGGACGTCTTTTCGCATGCTGGTCATTGCTTTTTTATGTGGAGTGATCGTTGCAAAAAATATCATATATTGCTTCAGTGATAGGCCAATTAACTTATACGCAGAACCAAAATGTACACGATTTTAAGTAGTTATTGGCGACTATGAAATGAGGCGCCTTCGGTACGCTTGTATTCATGAGTAAGGCGCGTTTCATAAACCATATTTATTATTAATCATCCCGACGCCACAAATCGCTAAGCAAGTATCATTCTTTCAACGCCGAGTAATCCCCTGGGGTTTTGCTTGACACTGCATTTTTATCGGCGAATAATTTCCTTAATTAAAGTGTAGCTATCTATGTCTCGTCTTACCAAAGGAGAAAGCAATGAAGATAAAAGTTGTTATGCAGTTTGGTGCTGCTCTTGTTGCGAGTGTGTTTGCCGCGCAAGCGTATGGTCAGGATTTGCAGGCAGTCATGAAAGAGCGCAATTTGTCCGAAAAAGATGTTATTGCGGCAGCGAAAACGTATCAACCATCCGGGAGAAAAGATGAATACATGGTGTTTTCCTCTGCTGGACAATCGGGGCAGGTAATTGTGTATGGCGTGCCGTCGATGCGCATTTATAAATATATTGCCGTATTTACGCCGGAACCATGGCAGGGTTATGGCTATGATGATGAATCCAAAAAAGTGTTGGCGGGCGGAAAAATCCAGGGTAAAGATATTACCTGGGGCGATACTCACCACCCGGCATTTACCGAAAAGAACGGCGAATTTACCGGCGATTATTTATTTATTAACGACAAAGCGAATCCGCGCCTTGCCGTGATTGATTTGAAGGATTTTGAAACCGTTCAGATTGTCACCAATCCGGTGATCAAGAGTGAACACGGCGGCGCGTTTGTCACGCCGAACTCTGAGTATATTATTGAAGCGTCACAATATGCGGCACCGCTGGATAATAATTACCATCCTATTGAAAGCTACCAAAATAATTTCCGTGGCGCGGCGACGATGTGGAAATTTGATATGAACGCCGGTCGGGTTGATATTGATAAATCATTTACACTGGAGTTGCCCCCGTATATGCAGGATCTTTCGGATGCGGGCAAAGGCATTTCTGACGGCTGGGTGTTTATCAACTCGTTCAATACCGAAATGTACACCGGCGGTATTGAAAAAGGATTACCGCCATTTGAAGCGGGGATGAGTCGCAACGATAATGACTATTTGCACATCTTTAACTGGAGAGTCGTTGAGAAGCTGGCTCAGGATAAAGCCAATTACAAGGTGATCAACGGTCATCGTGTTGTGACGATGGATGCGGCGGTGAAAGCGGGCGCACTATTCTTGATTCCCGAGCCGAAGTCGCCGCATGGTATCGATGTTTCGCCGGATGGTCGCTATCTTCTCGTTGGCGGCAAACTTGATTCACATGCCTCTGTTTATGATTTTCAGAAAATAAAAGCATTGATCGATAAAAAAGAATTTGCCGGTACCGATCCTTACGGTATTCCTATTCTCGACCTCAAGAAATCATTGCATGGGCAAGTCGAGCTGGGGCTTGGGCCATTGCATACCGCATATGATTCAGTCGACGGTATTGTTTATACCTCGCTGTATGTTGATTCGCAGGTGGTCAAATGGGATTATAAAAATCTGAAGGTGCTCGATCGCATCAATGTTCACTACAACATTGGGCACTTGGATGCCATGGAGGGAAAATCAGCGAAGCCACAGGGGAAATATCTGGTAGCGCTTGATAAGCTTTCAATTGACCGCTTCAATCCTGTCGGTCCGTTGCATCCGCAGAATCATCAGTTGATTGATATTACCGGTCCGAAGATGGAGCTTCTTTATGATTTGCCGATTCCGCTTGGTGAGCCGCATGACACCACTTCCATTGCAGCAAGCAAGCTGAAGCCGAAGAAGGCATACGATATCGGTACGGATAGCCGTACCGGTAAGCCGCACCCGAATGCGGTTCTGGCAGGGCAGGAGCGCATCGAACGCAACGGCAATAAAGTGACGGTTTACGCGACATTGGTACGTTCACACATCACACCGGAACATATTACCGTTAACAAAGGCGATACCGTGACTATCCATCTTTCCAGCCTCGAAAGAGCACAGGACGAAACACATGGCTTTGGTATCGATGCGATGAACGTTCATGCGTCAGTTGAGCCTGGCAAAACGGCGTCGGTGACGTTTGTTGCTGAACAGGAAGGTGTTTTCCCGTATTACTGCACGGAATTCTGTTCGGCATTGCACCTTGAAATGATGGGTTATCTCTTCGTCAAAGATCCGAATAAGGCTTATGAAGAAGTTAAGGCAATGAGCCTGCGCAAAATGTCGCCGGTCGAATTACAGGCGGAATACAACAAGATCGTTGCGACCAACAAAGCGACCGATGATGTAATTCAATCCGTAGTGAAATATCTGAAAGACAAAGGTTTTGATAAATATCCGGAAATCAATGCGCTGGTGGTTGACGCGCTTGACCAATACGGAAAGATTCCGGAAGTCAAAGCCAAGGCAGATGCTGCGGTAAAAGCAGGCAATATGGATGAAGCTGTTCTTTGGGAAAACCAGGTGTGGCAGTACATGGTGAAAACAGCGGATGTCGGCTTGCGCGCAAAAAACAGGTTATCGCGCGAAATTGCCACACCGATGTCGTCGGCGGCAGAGCGTGGCGAGAAGGCTTATCTCAAAGGCGGTTGTAATGGTTGCCACGTCATCGGCCAAGTCAGTTCTGGTCCGGATTTGACCGGCGCGATTGCCCGTACCAGTGAGCAATGGGTGTATGATTTCACGTTGAATCCGGAATCAAAATTCAACGAAGAATATACTCAGTTCCTGATCAAGCATTTCAATTTGAGAATGCCGAACCAGAACATGAAGCCTGAAGAAGTAAAAGATATTGTTGAATACATGAAGTGGATTGACAATAATGCAGATCTCTTCTGATCTGTGTAATTGATAAATGTGTGCTCGCCCTTACGGGCGGGCACACGTGTTTTAGGTATGTGTTTTTAGTTTCTGATCTCATAAAAAGGAGCGCTCACCAATGAATGCAAATGCAAAATCGGATATTTATGCGCTGCTTGCTTTGTTGTTGCTTCTTATTTGTTTTACTGTTCCGTCGATTGCTTTTTATAAAATTCCCGAAAAAATAGCAAAGGGGGACACTGAGCATATTCCGGGTTATGTTTATTCGATGTGGGATACTTATCAGATCGGGCGCTATATCAGCCCGCATGTCCCGGAAGGTGCTGAGCGCAATTTGAAAAAAATGATTGAGCGCAAGGGCGAAGTCGGCGCAATGTCGGCTCCGGTATGGTTTGTTGCGCTTGAGGCACCAAACTATCCGGTTGAGGCGTTTCCAAACGGTATTCCCGTTTATTTTCATTTGGACGGTTACTCCGGTGATGTACACGAAATGAATACTATCAATCATTTCATCGGGATGTACCCCATGGAGGCAGGCGCCAAGCTGGAGAAGGCGTTATCGCCTTTTTTGCTGTTATTTGTTTCGCTGATGATTATTATTTTTATGATGTATCACGGCAAGTGGTCGCAGTTGCTGTTGGTGCCCTCATTGTTGATCCCGTTTATATTTTTTGCGTTCTATGCGGGATGGCTTTACTGGTATGGCCACAATCTTCAAGATTGGGGAATGTTCAAAGTTAAGCCGTTTATGCCAACGGCGCTTGGCGATGGAAAAGTTGCACAGTTCACCACGCATTCGTATCCGGCGATTGGTTTTTATATTTTGCTCATTATTTCCATACTAAGTCTTCTCGGTATTTTTGCCCGTGGTAAAGGGTTAAAGCAAAATGCGTAGAGCGAAGTTTGTTTTGGTTTTTTTCCTATGGCTCGAAGCTTCTGCATTATATGCGAACCCATTACAGCAAGCTGTTGACGATGCAGCGGAGGGCAGCATTATTAAGCTTGGGCGAGGCGTTTACCATGGCCCGATTACGATTAACAAAGCAATTACATTAACCAGCGATAGTGGTGACGCCATCATCCGCGGCGCAGATGATGGAAGCGTGGTGTTGATTACGGCAAATCATGCGTCGATTTCCAATATGATCATCGAAGGCAGTGGCGACTCACATCAGACGATAGACGCCTGCGTGACCGTCAAGGATGCGCATACAGTGAAAGTTGTGGGCAATACCATGCGCGATTGCCTTTTTGGTATCAATTTTGAAAATACTCATCGTAGTTCTATTGAGAACAATACAATTTCATCCAAGGATTTCTCATCGGGCTTGCGCGGTGACGGTATTCGTTTATGGTACAGCCATTCCAATACGATCCGCGCTAACAATACTTCGAACGTGCGTGATAACGTGTTTTGGTATTCAAGCGCTAATCGCATCGAAGATAATATCGGAAAAGAATCACGTTATTCGCTGCATTTTATGTATGCTGACCGCAATATGGTGCATCGTAATACGTATCAGGATAATTCGGTTGGTATTTTCCTGATGTATTCACATGGCAGTGTTATTTCAAAAAACACATTGATCAACTCTTCAGGCCCATTTGGTATCGGTCTGGGAATGAAGGAGGTGTCCGATTGCCTTGTCGAAGGCAACCATTTGATGTACAACGCACGCGGCTTTTACCTCGATCAATCGCCTTACCAGCCGGGCACCCTTAATAGGTTTATTGAAAATAACCTGCTATACAATACGGTGGCCATTCAATTGCATGGCACATTGATTGGCAGCCTTTATGAGAGAAATACATTTAAAGGCAATATTGATGATATTGCCAACGATACGCCTGAATCGCGTCTTGATTTGAATAGCTGGCATATGAATACCTGGGATACTTACGAAGGTTTTGACCGTAACCAGGATGGTTTTGGTGATACTCCATACGAAAAGTATGCATATGCTGATCGATTGTGGAATCATCGACCGGCGGTAAGATTCTTTTTCGCTTCACCAGTGATCGGCGTACTTAATTTTCTATCGAGGCTGCTGCCTTTTTCCGAACCCGAATTGCTGGCGGTTGATGATAGGCCTGTGGTAAAAGTACGCAATGAACTTTAATCGTAGGAAATTCAATAAGCTTACCGTTGGCGCATTGCTTGCCGCCGGAGGATTTTCTTTAGGAAGTTTGCTTTTGTCTGAGCGCTCCTATGCCGAGGATCGTTTGCGCCCTCCCGGCGCGTTGAATGAGAAGAGTTTTTTGGCTGTGTGCATTAAATGCGGACAATGCGTCCAGGTGTGCCCGTACCATTCGGTCAAGCTGCTGGATGCGGACGCCGGGTTTGCCGTGGGTACACCGATTATCGAGGCGGTAGAGCGCGGTTGTTACCTTTGTGATTTATTGCCTTGTGTCTTGGCCTGCCCGTCGGGTGCGCTTGATCACGATACTTTTTCCGCGGAGAAGGTGCATATGGGGGTGGCGGTGCTGAAAGAAAAAGAGAATTGCCTTGCGTATAAGAACGAAACAATCAGCGAAGAAATGATTGAGACATTGATTGCGCATGGGGATCAATCAGATGTTGAGCACGAGCTTGCCGAAAAATTGCGTGCCCATATTGGAACGGCCTGCACATTATGCCGCGACTTTTGCCCATATCCCGAACGTGATAGTGCAATTACCATTGATGAAAATTATCCGGTCATTCATGATAAATGTGTCGGATGCGGCGTTTGTGAAGAGCTTTGCCCGACGCAAGTCATTAAGACATTGCCGCGAAAAGCGTATGATGAGGTATATGCAGCACATGAAAACATTTAAACAAAACTTTCTTCTTTCGGGATTATGTATTTTAGCTTTAGCTGCTTGTGATGAAAGCAAGAAAGAAAGCAACGTCATTCCCGATGTACCGGGAAAGATTACCGTTATTTCAGAAAATACAATACCTGAAGATAATACGAACCGTTTTATCGGTTACGACACCAAAGGCGAATACATCATTCGTTATGCGCCGGACGGTGAAGAAACACCGGAATCTAAAAACGTGGCGCCGCACGTTGTTATACGCAACACGCCGTACGCATCCATCCATAAAAGCCTTTTAAGTAAACGACTGAGTAAAAATTTTATTGTTAAATGCTCAGCGTGTCATGACGACTACGCTAACGGCGTCATTGGTCCGCCACTGTTGACCAAAACCGGCGACGAAGTTTACGAGATGATTGTAAGGTATAAAACGGAAAAAGAAGTCAACGTTTTAATGAAGCGGCTTGTGCAAAAAATGGATGATAAGGAAATTCGCGATCTGGCCAATGAAATTGCACAATTCAACAAGGAAATTCGTGAGGAACAAGGAAAATGAGTCTACGAAAAATTTTAGGCAGTATTGCTATCATCGCTATCATTTTATTCGCTTTTTATCTGATTATTCAAGCGATGTCGATGCGTGATGGTGGCGCGGAGAAATCTTTTGCGCAAGGTGCGATGAGTACGCCGGCTGTTTCCGTGCCGGTTGTTCCTGCGCCATCGGCACAACTGTCGGAAGGAGAAATGGAACAACAACTTAAGGAATACCAAAATGCTGTGAGCGAAGACCGTGGATTGAGCAAGCTTTATTTGGTGAAATGCGCGGCATGCCATGGGCGCGACGGTACCGGCCCGATCGGACCGTCCATTGCCGGTAAAAGCAAAGACGAAAACTTTACTATTTTGATGAAATACAAGAACGATGAAGTAAAGAATACGATGATGCGCGGGTTGCTCGATAAAACCGATATTGCAGAACTGGAAATGTTAGCGGAAGAAATTTCGGCATTCTAAAAAGATATGGCAGGGCAAAAGCAAATTATTTACACGGAAACTTTCCTTGGTTCATTCTTTAAGAACACGTCAAAAGGAAAACGGCCAAGCTTGCGTTTTTACCGGTTTTTGACGGTGATCCTTTGTATGCTACTTTTTGTGTTTTCTTATCGTATTGACATTCAGGTTCTTGAAGGATCGCTGGTCGGTTCACGTTTTGTCGGTTTTCATCTAATTGATCCTTTTATTGCATTACAAGTTATTTTTGCGCATCGTACATTTCCGGTCAATTTACTGATTGGATGCCTGACGATCATGTTTCTATATATGTTGGCAAGTGGGCGAATATTTTGCAGCTGGGTGTGTCCTTACGGCACACTCAGCGAAATCGGCGAGAAGATCCACTTGATGCTGATTGATAAAAAAATAATAAAAAAACGGCAACGACTCGGCCTTAAAACAAAATATGTATTCATGGTGTTTTTCCTGTTACTTAATTTGATTACGGGCATTTTAATTTTTGAGTCGTTTAACGTTGTCGGCATTCTTTCCCGTTTTTTTATTTATGGCGCGACATTTTCGATTTTTTGGGTACTGTTTTTGTTGGTAATAGAAATATTTTTTTCCCGGCGCCTGTGGTGCCGATCATTTTGTCCGGTTGGTGCGACCTATGGATTATTAAACCCGATCTCATCTTTGAAAATAAAGGCTAAAAGCGATACATGCAATCGTTGCGGAAATTGTGTTGTGGTATGCCATGTCCCGGAAATCCTGGCGCCGGTTTTTTCGAAAAAAGATACGAAGATTTATATTACCAGTACTGACTGTACTTTATGCGGTCGGTGTGTCGATGCCTGTGATCGTGGTAGCCTGACATTCGCTTATCGTCTTAAAAATTTGGTTTAACATGATTGAGATTCAAAACTTAAGTAAAAAACTTGGCGGTCAGGATATTTTGTCTGATATCAGCTTTACAGTACTGAAAGGTGAAAAGGTAATTATTCTCGGACAAAATGGCGCGGGAAAGACCACGTTGATTCGCTGTATACTTGGAGAATATTACCCGACACAAGGCAGTGTTCTCATTGATGGTTTTTCCCCGATACGTAAACGGGTTGAAGCGCTACGCCATATCGCTTTTGTTCCACAGTTGCCGCCTCCTCTGAAATATACGGTCAAAGAATTGTTTGATTACAGTGCCAATATCACTGGTTGTGATCAGCATCATTTTCGCAAATACTGCACCATGTTCGATTTGGATATTGACGCTCATGTTCATAAGCCGTTCTTTAAGCTGTCCGGCGGTATGAAACAGAAAGTGTTGATCAGCATCGCTTTTGCTCGGAAAAGCGCAATAATGATTTTTGATGAGCCTACGGCAAACCTGGATGCTCAGAGTAGGGCTTTTTTTAAAAAGCTGGTATCTGATGCGTCGATGAAAGATAAAACCTTTATGTTCATTAGCCACCGTACTGAGGAAGTCGAAGGGGTTGTCAGCCGTTCTATTGAGCTTGATTTTGGAAAGGTTATTAAAGATGAAAAAATTTGAAATAAGAAGACGTATTTTGACGATTATTGCGCTCGCGCCCGTGGCCGCGTGTAAGAAATCAGTGGATATTTCTCCGCGAAGCGTACGCTGGGATCAGGATATCTGTACACGTTGCGCGATGCATTTGAGCGATTCGCTGAACGCTGCACAAATTATTGATAAGAAAACCGGACAGGTTTATTTTTTCGATGATTTGGGCTGCGCTGTTTTATGGTTACGTACAAACGCGGTTTTAAATAAAGACGATGCCGTTATTTATGTTACCGATGCTATTGACAGCGCATGGCTTCAACATAATAAAGCGGTATATGCTTTTCCTTACGTAACGCCGATGTCTTTTTCGGTTTCGGCATTTTCCGATAAAAATAAAGTTGGTACCGATAAGACAATATTGACATTTGATCAGGCGGTTGATGAAATTGTAAAAATTCATGAGCAGCGCAAACATGCCGGTGGTCAAGGTCATCATATGGCAACGGATGTCGGTAAAACGGAAGACGTAACGCAATGAAGGCGCTTTTTTCTGTAATCAGGCTTGATTTAAGCGAGTCGTTTCGCTCGAAATGGTTCCTTGTTTATTCAGCGCTGTTTATTTTGCTGGTGATGGCGATTTTCGCATCAGGTGTTGCCGACAGTCGCGTCATGGGATTTACCGGGCTAACACGCTTGTTGCTTATTTTCATTCAGGCATGCAATATTGTTTTGCCTATTTTTATTTTGATAACGACGGTTCGTACGATTTCCAAGGATCGCGATAACAACATTTTTGAATATATGTTGTCATTTCCTATTTCCTTGCGGACTTATTACTGGGGCAAGGTATTTGGACGTCTGGTCGTTATTTTGACGCCGCTTGCTGCGGCGCTGGTATTGGTGCTGATTGTCGGCGCGATTAAAGGTGCTGGTCTTCCTTGGCGCCTTATGTTGCTTTATACCGGTTTATTGGTTAGCGCGGCGATTGTTTTTCTTGGTTTGGGCTTCCTGATTTCTACGCTGGTCAGAAGTCAGGAAATGGCGCTTGGCATAGCTTTTTTTATCTGGCTTTTTCTGATCGCGTTTATTGATATTGCTCTAATCGGTTTCATGATCAAGCAGGTGATCGCCGAAGAGGTTATTTTCAGTGTGGCCTTGCTTAATCCGATACAGGTTTTTCGTGTTGGTGCGATTGCCTTGTTCGATCCGGTATTATCCGTGATTGGCCCGGCGGCATATCATATTCTTGAGATATTTGGACGTACCGGTTTTATTGCCTATGCGTTGCTTTACCCGATTGCACTGGGCGCGATATCTTTGTTGTTGGGCTATTGGTTTTTCAAAAGAAAGGATTTAGCCTGATAGTCGGGCAGAAAAGAACGCGATTTTCTTCAGAAAAAAGCCATATTTTCTATGGCGTGACTGATTTGCGTTGTTGCGCGATGACCGGGGCGGAGCGGCAGCAACCGCGGTTTTTTCATATATGCATATAAGCGCACATTGTTTTCTGTAGCTTTTGGGCTTCTTCCTTTGGGGAGCTTGAAAAAATAATGCTTCGGCTGGCATTGATCAAAAGCCCGTATCCATTTTGGTCTAGACCATAACGCAATACTTCATCAAGATCGCCACCTTGCGCGCCGACGCCGGGGACAAGCAGCGGCATGTCGCCGACTTCTTCGCGTATGTCGCGCAATACTTCAGAAGTGGTTGCGCCGACGACAAGCATGCAGTTATGATGGGCGTTCCAATGCCGCGCCACCTGCCGCGCCACTCTGCGCCACATCGGTAATCGTTCGCCGTCTTCCTCGACGATCAGGTTTTGTAGTTCGCCACTGCCGACGTTTGATGTGCGGCAGAGGATGATCGATGCTTTGTCGGCTCGGCTCAGGAAAGGGCGCAGCGCCTCGCCGCCGAGATAAGGATGCAGCGTTACGGAATCCGCGCCCATTTGATCAAAAAATGCCGTGGCGTATTGCGCGCTGGTGTTGCCGATATCGGCACGTTTGGCATCGATAATGGTAAAAACATCGGGTGCTGTTTTGCGCAAAAAATCCATTGTGTCCTGCATCGCCTGCCAACCTGCGGCGCCGTGCGCTTCGTAGAACGCGCTGTTGATTTTGTATGCGGCGGCGTATTCGATGGTCTGTTCAATGATATGGCGGTTGAAGGCAAATTGCGGCACCGGTTCTTTTTGAAACCGTTCGGGTAGGCGCGAAAGTTCGCTGTCGAGGCCAACACAAAGAAACGAACGGGTTTGAGCGATACGTCGATTGAGTTTGTCGAGGATTTTCATTGTCTGGTGTCTGTCAATATTTTTTGTGCGTGTTGTACATTTCCCAACCGCTTGGCGAGCGGGTAGTTTGTACCCGGTTAGCAAAATCCCCCAGGAAAAGTGCAATCCGGTTGGACGCTAGTTCTCGGTCGCCGCCGGTACCAAACCATGACGACGCGCCCATGGCCATGGGTCGTTGAGCCAGTCGGCAATGATTTCTTTTTGCTTTTCGCTGATGCGCCCGGTTTCAACGGCGATATTGAGAATAATATCAAATGTTTGCAATGTGTGCGGTGTGACTTTTGCATCGGAAAAAGCATTGGTTGCTTCAATAAAGTTGTAGCTGGTGATGCTCATGCAATCGGTCACAATAGCACCGGATTCGCGTAGCGCCTCGACGCTGTCCAGGCTGCTTAGACCTGTTGAGATATGATCTTCGATCAGCAATACTTGTTTCCCGCGCACGTCACCGCCTTCGACACGATTTTTGGTGCCGTGTGTTTTAGGCTGTTTGCGCACAAAAATATTGGGCATATTCAAACGATAGGCGAGCGCGGAAGCATGTGGAATGCCGGCAGTTTCAACGCCGGCAATAACATCGAATGAAAGTTTGCGTGCTTCAATGTCGGAGCTCAATGCTTCAATAACATCGTGCCATGCCTCCGGATGATAAATCAGGCAACGGTTATCGACGTAAATCGGCGACACCATGCCGGATTTGAAACGCAATGGTTTTTCCAGCAGAAACATGACGGCGTTGATGTTCAGTAAATGTTCAGCGATAATTTTTGCGGCAATAGGCGAAGTCATTTTATTTTCCATATTTGATTTCTTGAGCAAGCATCGGATTCCACATCGTACCAGTAGCACTCATCACGGCATCGGCGCCGGCAATGCGGTAGGCGCGGTCGTCACTGGGTGTTAACACACCGCCGTTGGCAACAATCACAAAACGCATTTTATATTGGGAGCGTAAATTGTGCAGGCGTTCGGTCATCGACAGCCCGGCCCAACGAATGGCCGCTCCGCAGATACCGCTGATGTCGCGCCCGGGCAATGCCGGGCGGTCGTGCGTATCAACGACGCGTGCCTGTAAGGTGTTCACGGCGCACAATCCTTCGACTCTATCGCCAACGGCGTGTACCAGCTTTTCCAATAGCGCATCGTCTTCGAAATAGGCGAGTTTGAGCAATAGCGGACGGTCGCGCACTTCCTTTTTGATCGCGTTGACGACGGCAACGACTTTCTCGATATCGAAACATAAAAGACCGGTTTTGCCTTCATTCGGGCAGGACAAATTGGCTTCGATTACCGGTGCGCCGGTTTCGGCAACGAGTTTTGCCGTCAACGCATAATCGTCCACTTGTGCCATGTCCTCACCGCTGCCTTGAAAGCTGCCGATCATGATTTGGCCGCTGCCTGCGGCCTGTACCGCGGCGCGCATATCCGGCTGCCATACGTCCGGCGTTTTTGACGGCACGCCAAATGAATTGGTGATGGTTTGCGGCGGAGTGTTATCGGCGTGATCGCTGATATGGTGTGCGCGCACCGTTTGCCGCAACGCAAGATCGCCCGTTATCTCGACTTCCAGTGCGTTCGGGAACGGCCAACAAGCAAGCGCACGGGAGCGCACGGTTTTATAAACGCACAGATCGAACCCATGCCTGAATGCGGCGGCAACAAAGCGACTGTTCAATAACGGGCCTGCCGGGATGCCGAAAGTGCCAAACACAGGCATGCCGAGAAATGTTTGCCCGGGCGCGGCTTCCGGCTGTGGATACGTGGTGTTTTCGGAGAAGCTGCCAAAAGGGCCACGCTCGTAATTTTCTTCGTAGCTTAACGACGGGTCATAAAACGGCAGTGCGGGCATATTGCTCCTCATTGGCAGCGTTGATGGCGTTTGCGGCAACCCATTCCGTCAAGCCGAGCGCCATACGGCCGTAGGTGGTGGCGATACGAACAATCTGGTCAAAATCAGTGTAACGGCAACCCGCGGCGAGCAGGCTGAGCTCACGCCACAGATCGCCTTCGCAAAAAGGAACCATGGCGTCGCAAATATTATCAGTTCCCAGAGCTACCGGCACGCCCGACGGCAAAAGTTCGTCAATCGGTGTTAATGCGTTGTGCGAAGGAGCGATGAACTCCGAACGCGGCGTATCGATCCACGCCATTGGGCAGGCGATCATCATTACACCCGCTTCACGCATTTTTTCATAAAGGCGCAAGCGGTATTGCTTCGAATGTGCGGCGATGGAAATGCCGTGAATCGCGACGACGCGATGTTGCATGTCATGTTCAATCGTTTTGTCGCACAGTTGCTCGGTTTCATATTCGCGGGCGTGGTTGAACTGATCGACGTGCACGTGCACCATTTTGTTTTTGGATTTTGCCGTGCCGAGCACAATATCGAGCGCATCGTTACTGCGGCCGAAGTCGCGTTCATCGCGTTTGGGCAGCGCACCGATCACATCGACCAATTCCGCGCCGCGGTCAAACCATTCACGCGCTTCGGGATCAATCACGCCTTTTAACGTCTGGTTGGCGTAGAGCACCGTAATTTGTTCTTGATAATGCTCACGAGCGCGCAGCGCTGCGGTAATCGCCCGATCGCCGGCGGCAGGATCGATATCGACAAACGAGCACACCGCTGTGACACCTTGCGTAATCATCAGCTCAATTGTTTGGCTGAAGCGGCGGTAATAATCCTCGACGCTCGAATTGCGTTTCATGGCGTCGACGGCGTCCCATTTTCGTTCCAGCGAATGGGTGCGATATATTTCCAACGTGTTTTCATCGAGTGTGAACGCACGGTCGGCATGGGCATGGGCATTTACCCAGCCGCCGTGCTTTTTGATGGCGGGCGTGATCAAGGCGCGTAACGTGGTCAATTCTTCATTCATGGGTTTCTCCGGCAAGAACGTCAAATGTTAGCGGCGGATAAAAAAAATCCCCCAACAGGGGGATTTCTAATGCCCTAAAGCTGCTGATTGTATCGGCAACGCTTCGGTTTCGGTAAGCAATCAAAAAGGGCATTTCAGATCTTTCGACGTAAAAAATCAGCGAGGTTCGCTGACTGCATATTATAGCCGCAGTCACCAAACCTGCACAACGCCCTTGTCATTTTAAGCGCAAAAAACCGGGGATGCAGCCAGAAAGTATCTCGTTACGTTTTCCGGTTTACAGGCTGTCGCCAAAATCGGCACGGAACGCCTGAACGAGCTTTTCCGGCCAGTCCGAGGTCGCTTCGCAGCGCCCCATGAAAAAGCGCAGCATAGGCGGCTCTTCGACGAAGCGCAAGCCGCCAATCAAATCACGCTTGGTGTAAAGCCATTTCAAGCGGTCTTCGACGTATTTGGTTTGCGACAAGGTAAATACGCGGCGCGGGAACGCCAAACGTAAAAGCTCGACATCCGCGAAAACATCGTTGCCATTTTCATCGCGCACACTCGACATCGTCCCGCGTTCCATGCCGCGTACGCCGGAAATTATGTAAAACGCCGCCGTCAACGCGCCAGCCGGGTAAATTTCTTGCGGCACATGCGATAAAAACTCTCCGGCGTTGATATGGCAACCCAACCCGCCCGGTGGCATGACCACGGGCACACCGGCCTTATCCAGCTGACGCGCCAGATAGTCAATGAATGACGGGCTTTGCCCGATAACGTTTTCGTCAAGCGTTTCGCGTAAGCCCACGGCAATGGATTCAATTTCACGCACCGAGATACCGCCATAAGTCAAAAAGCCTTCGTATACGGGAACCAGCACTTTCATGTGATCGAACAGATCCTTGCGGTTGGTGCAGATACCGCCGCCGCGCGATGAACTGACTTTGCGCGCTGAAAAGTAGACAATGTCGGCTTGCGCGCACATTTCGCGAAGAATATCGCCGATACTGTTTTTTTGGTACGCCGCCTCACGCTGTTTGATGAAAAAAGCATTTTCTCCGATCAGACTGGCGTCGAGTACGAGCATCAGCTTATATTCATCAGCGACCTTGCGTACTTCTTTAAGGTTCGCCAACGAGAACGGCTGCCCACCGATCAGGTTGGTCGAAGCTTCCATGCGGATAAAGCCGATATTACCGGCGCCTTCTTTGGCAATGGTTGCACGCAATTTGGCGATGTCCATATTGCCTTTGAACGGATTATCGCTGTGTAACCTTAACGCGTCGTCGTACAACAGTTCAGCGATTTTGCCGCCGTTTAAATCGATATGCGCCAATGTTGTCGTAAAGTGATAATTCATAGGAATCGTATTGCCGGGCTTGATAAAACTTTTGGCAATAATATTTTCCGCAGCACGTCCTTGGTGCGCCGGCAGCAGATATTCCTTACCGAATACTTCGTTGACTGCCGCGTGCATTCGCTCGAAGCTTTGCGAGCCGGCGTAAGCGTCGTCAGCTTGCATCATGGCGCCCTGTTGCGCATCGCTCATGGCGTTGGTGCCGCTGTCTGTGAGCATGTCGAGATAAATGTCGCGCGTATTCAACAAAAAGGTATTAAAACCTGCCTCTCGAATTGCGCTTAAGCGGCGTTCAATCGGCGGCAAAGACAGTTTCTGGACAACGCGGACTTTGTGCATTTCAAGTGGGATGTTTTCACCACTGAAAAAACGCACATTTTGAACTGATGACATGACGCTTCCTTCGTAAACAAAAATAATAAAACACGCGCTGTCCTTAATCTACGGATAGCGCCAGGCGATCTGACTAGCATGGGAATGTACTTGTTTTTTTCGACACGCTCAAGATTTTTTGAGTGATAATGCCTTTTTTGATAAGGCATTTCCCATTTTGCATGAAAAGCGTATGGAAGAGGCGCTGAAAAATTACCTGAAAACCGTGGAAACAGCGCTGGCGGCGTTGGCTGATATGTCCTCGGATCAGGATCGGGTTCGTTTGTGGCTGGCGTGGCATTTATCGCAGGTACAGGCTTTTCAGCATGAACGTTTTATTCATCTGATTGTTACGCTGTTTTTCGCTTTTTTGTTATTGGCGGCGTTTATCGGTACGACGGTTTATCCGGGCTGGCAATTTTTGGCGCTTGATGTTTTGCTCCTGATACTGCTGCTGTTTTACATCAAGCATTATTTCTTTCTCGAAAACAATGTACAAAGGTTGTATTTGTTAACCGAACGGTTTTATCGGTTGCTGGGGATGAAACCCTAATCGTCTGATTGCCATGTCGAAGCCTTCTGTTGCGATTTTACTTTGTACTTATAACGGTGAAGCGTTTTTGGCCGAGCAGTTGCAATCCATCTACGAGCAAACCTGGACAAACTGGCAACTGTGGGTTTCGGATGACGGTTCCCGGGACGGAACCATGGCACTGCTTCAGGAAACGCAGAAAAAGTGGCGAGACAAGACGATGGAAATTCGCTTTGGGCCGCACCGGAAATCGACGACAAATTTTCTGGCGTTGACAAATGCTCAGGAAATCGACGCCGATTATTATGCTTATTGCGATCAGGACGATATTTGGTTGCCCGATAAGTTGCGCCGGGCGCTGAAAATGCTCAAAGATGTGCCGAGTGAAACGCCGGCGCTGTATGGCACGCGAACGCAATTGATTGACGAACGCGGCATCAGATTCGGCCTGTCGCCGTATTTCGGCAAGAAACCATCATTCAGTAACGCATTGGTTCAGTGCATCGCCGGTGGCAATACTATGGTGTTCAACCATGCCGCACGCAAATTGCTGTGTCGTGCCGGTGCCGATATCAATGTTCCGGCGCACGATTGGTGGACGTATCTTTTGGTGGCCGGTTGCGGCGGTACGGTAATTTACGATGGTTTTCCGTCTGTACTTTATCGCCAACACCATAACAATCAGGTCGGCAGCAATCATTCGGTTACCGCGCAATTGTCACGAGCGAACCGTCTTTTGCAGGGTGACTTCTGTGTGTGGAATGAACGTAACATTCACGAGTTGTTTTCTGTCAGCGATTTGCTGACAGAAAACAACCAAAAAAAATTGGCACTGTTTGAACGGCTAAGAAGAGCGCCGCTTGTTAAACGGTTGCGCCTTTATTTTCGTTTGGGCATTTACCGGCAAACGCTCGGCGGCAATGTCGGGTTGTTGGCAGCGGTCATTGCCGGAAAGATTTAAAAAGGCCCGATCTGGATTGTACGTTGTAAAATGAATTTTACTTTAAAAATAAACAGCGTTTTTCAGGCGCTCGCTCGTGTTATCGGATAATAAGAAGATGCTTTTTCCCGCTATTGAGTTTCAATCGATTTCTCGTTATTTCGGCGCTTTCTGCGCGCTTGACGATGTTTCGTTTACTGTCGGGCAAGGCGAATTTTTTGGGCTTCTCGGCCCCAATGGTGCGGGTAAAACGACGCTGATTTCGATCCTCGGCGGCTTGGTCAAATCTCATCGCGGCGCGGCACGGGTTATGGGACACGACGTCACGACCGATTATCTCAATGCCCGTCGTCGGCTCGGCGTCGTCCCGCAAGAGCTGGTATACGACCCCTTTTTTACGGTACGCGAAACCTTGCGTTTGCAGGCGGGTTACTACGGTTTGCTGAAAGTTGATGACTGGATTGATGAAATTTTGCACTATCTGGGGCTTTCTGATAAGGCAGACAGCAATATGCGCGCACTTTCCGGCGGAATGAAGCGGCGTGTTTTGGTTGGGCAGGCGTTGGTACACAAACCGCCGGTGATTGTGCTTGATGAGCCGACGGCGGGCGTTGATGTGGAATTACGTCATGCATTGTGGTCGTTCATCACCAAATTAAACCGTGAAGGGCATACAGTTCTTTTGACCACGCATTATCTCGAAGAAGCCGAAGCGTTGTGCCAACGTATCGCGATGTTGAAAAACGGCAAAGTAGTAGCGCTTGATACGAAGGATAATCTGATTTCCGGTGTTGAGCCAATCACAGTGCGGCTGAAAACCAATGGCCTCCCGGAAAGTTGGCAAGCGCGGGTACGTTGCCAAGAGGGTGGTACGTTTTTGATCGAACTGGCGCGTTATGAAGAGTTGGAAGCACTACTTGCGGCATTGCGTGAAGCACATATCACAATTGACGGATTGTCGCTGGAAGAAACAGATCTTGAGCGAGTCTTTTTGCGTTTAACCGGGAATACTGCCGTGACCGAGGAGTATCATGCCATCTGAAGCGGTTAATGATAAGGTGATTAAAGACACTAAGGGCGGGCAAATCAAAAGTTGGCAGGCGCTGTTTTTCAAGGAAACATTGCGGTTTTGGCGCGTCGGCGTACAAACGATTGCCGCGCCTGTCTTGACAGCGCTTTTATATCTACTGATTTTTTCGCATGTACTGGAGGCGCGGATATCGGTTTTTGATGGACTTGTTTCCTATACCGCGTTTCTTGTGCCCGGATTGATCATGATGTCGGTGCTGCAAAACGCTTTTGCGAACACATCTTCATCTATTATCCAATCTAAAGTTTCCGGCAGTATCGTGTTTTTCTTGCTGGCGCCGATTACCCCGCTGGGGATTTTTGCCGCATATGTTCTGGCGGGTATGCTAAGGGGTACGATCGTGGGCATTGCTGTTTGGCTGGTAGCGTCGGCATTTTTTTCGCCATCGCTGTGGTTGCCGGCCATGCCGTTGTGGATAATCATTTTTCTGTTACTGGGAAGCGCGTTGTTGTCGATATTGGGTGTTATTGCCGGGCTGTGGTCGGAGAAATTTGATCAACTGGCGACATTCCAGAACTTCATTATCATGCCGTTAACGTTTCTTTCCGGTGTCTTTTATTCTGTACGGACATTGCCCGATTTCTGGGCGAAAGTATCGCACCTCAATCCGTTTTTCTATATGATCGACGGTTTTCGTTACGGCTTTTTTGGCGCCTCCGACGTGTCGCCGTGGTTAAGTCTCGGCATGGTCGGCGTTGTCACGTTGTTTCTGGCAGGGTTTACTTGGCGCCTGATTGCCAACGGCTGGAAACTGCGTCCCTGATTTTTTTGGAGTTTTTATGGTAACCCCCGAATCCATTCGTCAATCAATTCTCAACGGATTTAGTTGTGACGACGTACAGGTACGTGGCGACGGGCAACATTTTGAAGCATTGATCGTTTCGGCCGAATTCGAAGGGCTGGCGCGCGTGAAGCGCCATCAGCTGGTGTACAAAGCGCTGGGTGCGCGTATGGACGAGGAAATTCACGCGTTGTCGATAACGGCATTGACGCCTGCCGAGTGGCGCGATGTACAAAACGAAATCCGGCTGCGTGCCGCAACGCGGGAAACACACTGATGGATCGTTTGAAAATTTGTGGTGGGAAACCGTTGTCCGGCGACATTGCGATTTCCGGAGCGAAAAACGCGGCGTTGCCCGAATTGTGCGCGGCATTGCTGACGGCAGAACCCGTCATGCTGTACAACCGTCCGCATTTAAAAGACGTGTGTACCATGGAAACGCTGCTCGGGCAGATGGGCGTTCGTCTGGAGCACCACAACGGCGCCGTTACATTGCACGCCCACAACATCGACTGGCCGCTGGCGCCGTACGAACTGGTAAAAACCATGCGCGCTTCGATACTGGCGCTTGGCCCGTTATTGGCGCGTTGCGGCGAGGCGCGGGTCTCGATGCCTGGTGGTTGTGCGATCGGTTTGCGTCCGGTCGATCAACACATCAAAGGCCTGCAGGCAATGGGCGCGGAAATTGATCTGGAGCATGGTTATATCGCGGCAAAGGCAAAAAAACTTAAAGGGACTCATTTCACGTTTGATATGCCCAGTGTTACGGGGACTGAAAATTTATTGATGGCCGCAACGCTTGCCGACGGCGTAACCGTGCTTCATAACGCCGCGCGTGAGCCGGAGATCGTTGATCTTGCCGATTGTCTGGCCGCGATGGGAGCGCGCATTCAGGGCGCCGGGACGAACACGATGACCATCGAAGGTGTGGAAAAACTGCACGGCGCCGAACATCATGTGATGCCGGATCGTATCGAAAGCGGCACTTTTCTTGTTGCCGCCGCCGCCACACGCGGCGAAATTACGCTGCATAACACCGATCCGTCGTCACTGGCGTGTGTGCTGGACATCTTGCGTCAAATCGGATTAAAAATCAGTGTTGGTAAAGATACGATTTCCATTTGCCGTAATGGTCACTTTGACGCGTTTCATCTCACCACAGAGCCTTATCCGGGATTTCCGACCGATATGCAAGCGCAGATGATGGCGCTGGCGACTTGCGCCGACGGCGTTTCGACGCTGACCGAAACCATTTTTGAAAGTCGCATGATGCACGTGCAGGAATTGAAACGGCTTGGCGCGAAAATTGACGTTGAAGGTAATACTGCGCGCGTTACCGGCGTCAAGCAGCTTTCCGGCGCTACGGTCATGGCAACCGATTTGCGCGCATCGGCATCGTTGGTCATCGCCGGATTGATGGCAGAGGGTGAAACGATCATTGACCGTATCTATCATCTTGACCGCGGCTATGAGGCTATTGAGCAAAAACTTTCTGCGCTGGGTGCAAATATCGAGCGGATTTCGGGCTCAGGGGCAGGTATTTAATACCTCTTAAAGCGCTTTTAAGAAAGCGTTGGCGGCATTGGATAACGTTCGTCCGCTGTGACGGAGTACACCGAGCGTTCTTTCGAAATATAAGCCGGTCAGCATAGGAGATGCCAAAGACGAATCGATCATGTTGGCGGGCAGCAACGACCAGCCCAGCCCGACAGAGACCATCATTTTGATGGTTTCCAGATAATTGGTGGAAAGAGCGACAGTGGGCTTTAATTCGAGCTGTGCAAACATATGGTCAATCAGGTCGCGGGTAAATGTGCCAGTTTCCGGAAAAATCGCCGGATGTTCGGCAAGCATGAATGCAGTAATTTTTTTGCGGGCGGCAAGCGGGTGTTCCGGAGAAAGCGCGACACGTAATTGATCAACCCACAATGGGACGCTGATTAACGGCGCTTCGATTTTCGGGGGAAGCGTCACAATGGCAAATTCGGCCTCACCGTTGGCAATCGCGACAAAAGCGTCTTCGGAAGACATAAAGCGCAGATCAAGGCGGACTTGCGGGTAGTCGTGGACAAAAGCGCGCAGTACCGGCGGTAAGCGGTGCAAACCAATGTGATGGCTGGTAGCGATGCACAAGGTACCGCTGATATCGCCGCTCAGGTTTCCCAGGGCGCGCCGTGAATCGGCATAAACGGTAAGCAGATTTTGTGCGTACGGCAGCAAGACACGCCCGGCTTCGGTCAGCACGATATGACGACCAAGCCGGTCGAAAAGACGAACGCCAAGCTGGTCTTCCAGTGCCAGAATACGTTTGCTGGCGGCAGGTTGCGTGATGTGCAACCGTTCGGCGGCAAGCGAGAAAGAACCTTCCTCGACAACAGCGATAAAAGCGGCGATAGACGGATGATCCATAAGGTAAGCAAGGGAATAGTTGATATCTATTATATTCCAATATGGAATGGTAAATATGAAAAATATGAATTTGATTCATGGAAAAGAAAAGCGTAATCTCGGGCTCTCAAAGAGTAAAAGAGGCAAATATGTCAGGACAAACACTGTACGATAAATTGTGGTCGAGCCATATTGTGCGCGAAGAAGACGGCACCGTACTTTTGTACATTGACCGCCATTTGATTCACGAGGTGACCAGCCCGCAGGCATTCGAGGGCTTACGTCTGGCACGTCGCAAGCCGTGGCGCGTGGACTCCATCGTCGCGACGACTGATCACAATACGCCGACCCAAAACTGGGAAGCGGGGCTGGACGGTATTACCGATCCGGTGTCGCGTCAGCAAGTAGAAACACTGGCGGCGAACATCAAGGAAACCGGTGCGTTGGCTTGGTTCCCGTTCATGGATCCACGCCAGGGGATTGTTCACGTAGTGAGCCCCGAACATGGCGCGACGTTGCCGGGTATGACGATTGTGTGCGGCGATTCGCATACATCCACACACGGCGCATTTGCCAGCCTGGCCCATGGTATCGGCACGTCGGAGGTCGAGCATGTATTGGCGACACAATGTTTGGTTGCGAAAAAATCAAAGACAATGCGCGTTGCTTTTACTGGCAAAACACAACCGGGCGTCAGTGCTAAGGACTTAGCACTGGCGCTGATCGGCAAAATCGGTACGGCGGGCGGTACGGGTTACGCGATGGAGTTTACCGGCGATGCTGTTGGTGCGTTGTCGATGGAAGGGCGGATGACACTGTGCAATATGGCAATTGAAGCGGGCGCGCGTTCCGGCTTGGTGGCCGTGGACGATGTCACGATTGAATACCTGAAGAATCGTACGTTTTCGCCGACGGGAGATGCGTGGCATACCGCGGTGGCGGAGTGGAAAAAACTGGTGTCTGATCGAGATGCCAAATTTGATCAGGAAGTCACGATAGACGCTTCGCTGGTTGTTCCGCAGGTTACGTGGGGGACATCGCCGGAAATGGTAACGGGTATTGATGGCCGTGTGCCGAATCCGGCAAATGAAAACGATCCGGTAAAGCGAGAAGGTATGGAACGGGCGTTGGCATACATGGGGCTGGAACCCGACACACCAATAACGATGATCGATATTGATACGGTGTTCATTGGCTCGTGCACCAATGGCCGTATTGAGGATCTGCGTGCGGCCGCGGAAGTCGTACGCGGCAAGAAAAAAGCGGTTAACGTAAAACGTGTCTTAGTCGTGCCCGGTTCGGGGCTGGTCAAAGCGCAGGCGGAAAAAGAAGGGTTGGATAAGATTTTTTACGATGCCGGCTTTGAGTGGCGCGAACCCGGTTGCTCGATGTGCCTTGCGATGAACGCAGATCGCTTGGCGCCTCAAGAGCGTTGCGCGTCAACATCCAATCGAAATTTTGAGGGGCGTCAGGGGCAAGGTGGTCGGACGCATTTGGTCAGCCCGGCAATGGCGGCGGCGGCGGCGATTGCTGGACATTTTGTGCCGCTTTCTTCATGATGGCAGGGCTTTTCCTGTTTAATAATTACACAGAAGGAGGAGGTCATGAGACATTTGGTATTGGTCGCGACCATTCTGATGGCGCTGGGTATTCTCTCTGGTTGCAACACAGTTCAGGGCGTCGGCAAAGACGTTCAGGCAGGTGGCAAAGCAATTGAAAAAGCAGCAGAGAAATAATTTTTGGCTTTAGAGGGCAAGGATTCAAGAAACGGGTGTGCGGTTTGCGTAAAGCGCCATAAGCACTGATCCCTGAAACCTGAACTCCGGCAATGAGGAAATATAAGTGAGAGCTTTTACCGTATTGAAAGGATTGGTCTGCCCGTTGGATCGGGCGAATGTCGATACCGACGCGATCATTCCCAAACAGTTTTTAAAGTCAATTCACCGCTCGGGCTTTGGACCGAATCTCTTTGATGAGTGGCGTTATTTGGATCATGGCGAGCCGGGTAAAAACAATGATAACCGTCCGAAGAATCCGGATTTCGTATTGAACCGGCCGCGTTATCAAAATGCCTCCATTTTGCTGGCGCGGGAAAATTTCGGTTGCGGCTCGTCGAGAGAACACGCGCCGTGGGCGCTGGATAATTATGGTTTCCGGGCGGTTATTGCGCCGTCGTTTGCCGATATTTTTTTCGGGAACTGTTATAAGAACGGTTTGCTGCCTATCGTATTTCCGGAGAATGTGGTCGATCAATTGTTCCGTGAAACCGAAGCACAGGAAGGTTATCAATTGCTGATTGATCTTCCCGCGCAAACAGTCACGACACCGGGAGGCGAATCATTCGTATTCGATGTCACCGAGCATCGCAAACACTGTTTGCTCAACGGCCTTGATGAAATCGGTTTGACGCTGGCGCACGGCGATGAAATTCGCGCCTATGAGGCGCAATATAAAAAACAGGCCCCTTGGCTTTTTCAAAAAGTTTCGTAAACACGGAGTTATTTGTGGTAAAAAAAATATTATTGATTGGTGGTGACGGCATCGGGCCGGAAATCATGGCGGAAGCCGTCAAAGTGTTGGCTGTTTTGCGCGGTGACGGGTTGGCGTTGGAGATAGATGAGGCGCTGCTCGGCGGTTGCGCGGTTGACGCGGAAAATAATCCGTTTCCGGAAGCGACAAAAACGAAAGCGCTGGCGGCAGACGCGGTGTTGCTCGGTGCGGTCGGCGGGCCAAAATGGGATGTGTTGCCGCGTGAAAAGCGCCCGGAAAAAGGCTTGCTCGGAATCCGCAAGGCACTTAATCTTTTTGCCAATTTGCGCCCGGCGGCAGTCTATCCGCAGCTTGCCGAAGCGTCGACATTAAAATCGGAAATCGTTGCGGGGCTGGATATTCTTATCGTACGCGAGTTGACCGGCGATATTTATTTCGGCGAGCCGCGCGGGATTGACATGCGTACCGTCAACGGGAAACAACAGCGTGTCGGTTTTAACACGATGATTTACTCGGAAGAGGAAATTCGCCGCATTGCCAAAGTTGCGTTTGAAGCGGCGCGAAAGCGCAATAAAAGGGTGTGTTCGGTTGACAAGATGAACGTGCTGGAAACCACGCAGCTATGGCGCGATGTTTTTACCGAAGAAGCAAAGCATTACCCGGATGTTGAACTTTCGCATATGCTGGTCGATAACGCCGCGATGCAACTGATACGCAACCCGAAGCAGTTCGATGTGATTGCTACTGGTAATATTTTTGGCGATATTCTTTCCGATGAGGCATCGATGCTGACCGGTTCGATCGGTATGTTGCCGTCGGCGTCACTCGACGAGAACGGCAAAGGGATGTATGAACCGTGCCACGGTTCAGCGCCGGATATTGCCGGGCGGGATCTTGCCAATCCGTTGGCGATGATTCTGTCAACAGCGATGATGTTGCGGTACAGTTTGCAAAGTGAAGCCGCAGCGCAATGTATCGAAAAAGCGGTCGTCAGAGTGCTGGACAGCGGTTTGCGTACGGCGGATATCTGGGAAGAAGGCATGACCAAAGTCGGCACGAAGGAAATGGGTAACGCTGTCGTGCAGGCAATGCGCGGATAGTGTGAATACGGAGATGATTTAAAAGGAATGATGATGAGAAAAGTAGGATTTGTCGGATGGCGCGGGATGGTCGGCTCTGTGCTGATGGCGCGCATGCGTGAAGAGAACGATTTTGCCGATTTGTTGCCTACTTTTTTTACCACATCGAATGTCGGCGGCGCGGCGCCGGATTTTGTTCGCAGCGCGTCGGAAAAACTGCTTGATGGCAAAGATATCAAAGCGCTTGCCGAAATGGACATCATCGTTACTTGCCAAGGCGGCGATTATACCAATGAAATTTATCCGCAGTTGCGCGCAATCGGCTGGCAAGGCTATTGGATCGATGCGGCGTCGGCATTGCGTATGAAAGACGATGCGGTGATTATGCTCGACCCGGTCAACCGCAACGTGATCGATACGGCGCTTGATCGAGGCGTGAAAAATTTTATCGGAGGCAACTGCACGGTCAGCCTGATGATGATGGCGCTGTCCGGTCTGTTTAAGGCGGGACTGGTCGAGTGGATCAGCTCAATGACGTATCAAGCGGCGTCCGGCGCGGGCGCACAGAATATGCGCGAACTGTTGGCGCAAATGGGCGTGCTGCACGATGCCGTTCGGCAGAATTTGTCGGATCCGGCATCGGCGATTCTTGAAATCGACCAAAAAGTTACCGAAACGCTGCGCGGCGGCGCGATTCCGGTTGCCAATTTTGGGGTGCCGCTTGCAGGCAGCTTGATCCCATGGATCGATAAAGAAATGGGCAATGGTCAAAGCCGTGAGGAATGGAAAGGACAGGCGGAAACCAACAAAATTCTTGGTCGTGAAAAAAATCCGATTTTGATGGACGGCATATGCGTACGCGTCAGTGCCATGCGTTGTCATGCCCAAGGGTTGACGATCAAACTTACCCGTGACGTGCTTGTTGCCGAAATCGAACGTCTGATTGCCGAAGATAACGAGTGGGTGAAAGTGGTACCCAATCATCGTGAAGTTTCAATGCGGGAATTGACGCCAGCTGCGGTCAGCGGGACATTGACGGTACCCATCGGGCGCTTACGCAAGCTGAATATGGGCACGTGCTATCTGGGCGCGTTTACTTGCGGTGATCAATTGTTGTGGGGTGCCGCCGAGCCGGTACGGCGGATGCTGGCGATTGTGCGGCGGTATTGATCCTTTTTGAAACAAGTTTAAAGTTCAAACCACAAGTCAAATTATGACGAAAAGCACACAGTCGGCATCGTGTGCTTTTTTATATGCGCAAAAAGCTTCCGTTTGATTCTAAGAGAGAGGATACTTCCAGTTCTGCCGGACTCTTTGGCTTTCTGCGAATGGAATGAAGGCAATGTTGAAAAGAGATGTTCCGGCAAGCGTGGTCGTAGGTACTTTTTTGTATTGGATTTATTTAGAATACGCATGATTTGCAACACTTTTTTGGCAAAAGCATGGCTACTAGGAATGGTGCTTTTTTGCCGGAGATTCGCAATTTCTAGTAGATTTTGGCGAAAGAACATAAGAAAAAGTGAAGATTGGCCGAGCGTGTGCAAAATTTCTTAAAAGCTAAACTAAAGGTTTAGCTTGCGAACGTAAGTTCATGATGTTATGTTACCTTTAGCAAAGGTTCTCCCCAAGGGTTTCGCAATGCAAAAAAAACATATTTTTAAATTAAGTTTGTTGGCAGGCGCGCTCGTCTTGTCGCAAAGTGTCTGGGCACTGGGTTTGGGAAAAATGACGGTAAAGTCCTATCTGGGGCATCCGTTAAGTGCTGAAATCGAACTGATGGGCACCAAAGAAGAATTTGCCGATCTTAAGGCAAGTATCGCTTCGCCGAACGTTTATCAGCAGAGAGATCTGGTTTATCAGGCGGCCTTGGCAAGAACGCAGGTGGCTGTTGAGCGTCGGGCAGACGGTAGTGCCTATTTGAAAATCGCTTCGCCGCAATCCGTTACCGAACCCTATCTTGACCTTCTTATCGAAGTGGCTTGGCCAACAGGGCATGCGTTGCGCGAATATACACTTTTGTTGGATCCGCCGACGGTGAGTGCGCCGGAACCGATTATCCCGGCGCAGCAGGCAACGATGGCAGGTCGCGCCGAGGTGCAGGAAAGTTCTCAACAAAAAGAGAAGAGCGCAGAAAACCGGAGGGAAAATCTTCGCGCGAAACCGCCGATCGCGCCCAGCGGCCAGAAAATGGCTTCTGGCGATAATACATACGTAGTTGAACGCGGCGATACGCTGACCGATATCGCCAATGCGTTTAAGCCGCAAGAAGTTTCGCTGGAACAAGCGTTGGTTGCGTTGTATCAGACCAACCCCAAAGCATTCCAGGGTAAGAACATGAACCGTCTGCGCGCCGGCGCTATTTTGGAAATTCCGGCCGACAGCATATTTTCCGAGGCCTCACAGAACGAAGCGCGTAAGATTGTGCGTGTTCAGGTCAACGAATGGCGTAATTATCGCAACGCATTGGCGGCGCGTTCACCGACGGATGATGAGCAAGCCGGCATACAGACAACAACCGGCACCATCACGCCGAGAATCACGGAAGAAGGGCAAGCCGCCCCTTCTGATGGGCGGCTTGAAGTTTCGGCGGGTTCGGGCGTGAGCGACAAAGAAGGCAGTGCTACGCAGACCGGTGCGCAGGCAAGTGAAAATATGGTTGCGCTCCAGAAAGCGCTGGACGAAGAACAAGACCGTGTCAAAGCGCTGGAAAAAACGGTTAATGATCTTAAGGCAATGTTGGACATCAAAAATCAACAGCTTGCCGAATTTCAGGAACAGGCAAAGCAAACGATAGGACAACAGGCGCAGCAGCAGGAAGCGTCATCGCCGCAAACGATCCCACCGGCAACGGAAGTTCAAACAACAACACAGCAGCAGACAGATGCGGCAGCGAAAACCGAAGCGCTGCGTCAGGCCGAAGCTGAAGCGCAAAAGCAGGCTGAAGCACAGCAGCAAGCACAGCAGCAACAGCGGCGCAGGCCGACACCGCCTCCTCCCGTGGCAGAAACATCATTACTGGACAAAGCCATTGGTTTTGCCAAAGACGGCTGGCCTTTTCTCGCGGGGATTGTTGCGGTATTGATCGCGATCATTGGCTACTTTGTTTATCGTCGCCGGCAATCGGAATACGAGGCGATTGACAGCATGTTCGGCGCCACAACGACAGCAGATGGCGTTGGCACGGTGACCAGTTCGGGTTCGACATTCAGTGCGACTTCCACAGCGGCAGTGCCACCAATGGGGGCTGGCGCGGTGGCGGCACCTGCCGGAGCTTCCAATACCGCGGGCAGCAACTCGATCTTGAGTGAATTCAGCCGTGAAGGCTTGGGCAGTATTGATACCGGTGAGGTGGATCCATTAGCGGAAGCAGATGTTTATCTGGCATATGGCAGAGCGCAGCAGGCCGAAGAAATTCTGCGCGATGCACTGAATCGCGAAAGCGATCGGCAGGATGTCGCCGTAAAACTCTTGGAAGTTTTGGCGGAGCAAAAGAAAACGCAAGAATTTGAAGCGGAGGCGGATAAACTTTATTCACTGTCCGGCGGACGGGGCGAATACTGGCAGCACGCTGCTGACATCGGTCGGCGTCTGATGCCGAACAACCCGCGTTTTACCGCAGTTGCCGCCAAGGAAGTACCGGACATCAATGATTTTATGGACTCGGTAACAGCCCGTACAGCGACCAAAACGGCAGCTTCTACGCCAGCCGAACCGTTAGGTTTTGGCGCGGCGGCGTCTCTTGATCCGCGCGCGTTTTCGCCAATGGAGTCGGCGTCCGTGGCTGAAGCGATTGCCCGTGCCGCAAGTGAGAAAATGAACCAGGAGACGTCACCGCCAAGTAGCGTGAGCGGTAGTAGTTCCGGGCAGCAGACAGGTGAGGATTTCTCGTTTGATTTTGATACGCCGTCGCAGCAGGGGCAACAGGAGGATCTGGGCGTTAACCTTGATCTTGAAGAATTAAGCCGTTTCCGCAATTTTGGTAAGGCAGAAGAGCAGGTGGATTTGGGCGGTACGACCCTGCCGGGCGCGACGACTACACGTCCGTCCGTCACCACACAGACGCCGCCAGTCACCACGGCACCGACCTTTACGCAAGGGCAGGTTTCCAATCTGCAATCCATGAATATTGACGATACCAGCCTGTCGTTAGATGAAAGTATCCTTGATGACCAAAGTATTATTGATGATCGGGGAGTGCCGTTGGGCTATGATGGACAATGGCAGGACGTTGCGACCAAACTTGATTTGGCGCGCGCCTATCAGGCAACGGGCGATATTGAAGCATGCCGCGATATTCTTCAGGAGGTGCTCAAAGAAGGCGATGAGCAGCAAAAATCCGAAGCGCACGCTATTTTGGAAAAATTGTAATATCTGTTTAATATTGAAGCCAAAGTATATCTCCATTGCGGGCAACCATCCGGTTGCCCGTTTTTTTACCGCCGACGGTACAATGTCGACAATGCCTTCCAACATTTTGCCCGCCGGTCGCTTTGCTCTCGTGCTCGAATATTTTGGCGCGCCGTATTGTGGTTGGCAGACGCAAGATGGGCAGCGATCGGGAAAGGTCAGTATTCAACAAAAATTGGAGTATGCGCTTACTCAAATTGCGGGTGCTCCTGTTCAAGCGATAGTCTCAGGCCGTACTGACGCGGGCGTACATGCCACCGCGCAGGTATGCCATGCCGATGTTCCGACGGCGCGACCATTGTCAGCGTGGGTGCGTGGTGTCAATGCGCACTTGCCAAAGGATATTGCCGTACTCAACGCTTATCCGGTGGACGAGGGTTTTCACGCCCGTTTTTCGGCGGCAACACGGCATTACACGTACTGGATTGAAAATCGGCCGCAAAGAAGCGGGTTGTTAAGCGGACGCGTTGGCTGGCATCATCATTGGCTGGATGCGGCACGGATGCATGAAGCTGCTTTGGCATTATTGGGCACGCATGATTTTTCATCGTTTCGAGCGGCAGAATGCCAGGCGAAAACGCCAATACGTACCATCACTGAAATTTCGATAGTTCGCGACGGCGATTTCATCTGCTGTACATTGTCCGGCAACGCATTTCTTTACCACATGGTGCGCAATATTGTCGGTGCGCTGCTCTGGATAGGTACCGGGAAAAGACCGGTGACGTGGATGGTAGAGATCCTGCATCGCCAAAACCGCACACTTGCCGCGCCGACATTTTCTGCCGAGGGGCTTTATTTCTGTGGTGCGGATTATGATAAGGCGTTCAATTTACCGTCTATTCGCCGTATGCCGCAATTTGGTCTTTCTTATATGAACAGTGCGGCGGGTTCGCCGCACAATAAACAGGTCGGTGTAAAATAAACGGCAGTTTATTTTAAACTTTGGCGTCGTGCCGGACAGCGCTAAAAAAAGGAGACAGCATGAGTAGTAGCTGGTTGCAAAAACTACTTCCGCCCCGTATCAACAAAGCCACAGGCGAGCGTAAGGGCGTTCCTGAAGGGCTGTGGATGAAATGCCCCTCTTGTGAAGCGGTGCTTTACAAATCTGATATCGAAGGCAATCTAAACGTTTGCCCAAAGTGCGATTACCATGATCGTGTTTCCGCGCGGGATCGCATCGGGCAATTACTTGACGACGAAGAGCGCTACGAAATAGGCGCCAATGTTACGCCGACGGACAGCCTTAAATTTGTGGACAGTAAAAAATACCCGGATCGTCTTGTTGCCGCACGCAAGGCTACGCATGAAACCGACGCGCTGGTTGTTGTGCGCGGCGCTATACACGGCGAGCCGTTGGTGCTCGCGGTCTTCGAATTCAATTTTATGGGCGGTTCCATGGGGGCCGTTGTTGGCGAACGCTTTGTACGCGGTGTGCGGGCGGCAATTGAACACAATGTTCCTTTTGTGTGCATTTCGGCTTCCGGCGGCGCGCGCATGCAAGAAGGTGTGGGGTCATTGTTTCAGATGGCGAAAACTACCGCAGCGCTGCAGGATTTAAGCAAGAAAAAACTGCCGTTTATTTCGTTGTTAACCGATCCGACAATGGGTGGTGTTTCGGCAAGTTTTGCTTTTGTCGCCGATATTGTGTTGGCCGAACCGAATGCCTTGATTGGTTTTGCCGGGCCACGTGTTATCGAGCAAACCGTGCGTGAGAAACTTCCGGAAGGTTTTCAGCGAGCGGAGTTTCTGCTTGAGAAAGGCGCGCTGGATGGTATTGTGGATCGCCGCCAACTGCGGCGCGAATTGGCGCAACTTCTGGCGCTATTTATGCGTCATGCGCAGCCTGTGGATACGCTGGCGTGTGCGACGACGAATACCGAGAAAAAATAAGCGAATTTCTGCATGATTTTTCCCGCCTCGCTTGATGCGTGGCTCAAACGAATCGAGCAGCGCCATCCGCAGCATCATATAGCGCTTGGTCTGGATCGCATTCGCACAGTCTATCGACGATTGGATATTGCGCCAAAATGCTCGGTGGCGATAGTCACGGGCACTAATGGCAAGGGTTCAACGAGCGCAATGATCGCCGCTATTTTAAAAGCGGGCGGTTATCGTGCCGGGCTTTATATGTCGCCGCATCTCATGCGCTATAACGAACGGGTGTGTATCAACGGTGTTGAGGTTTCCGATTGCGCATTGTGTGAAGCATTTGCGGCGGTTGAGGTTGCGCGCAGTCAAAAGCCTGAAATTGATCTTACTTATTTTGAGTTTGGTACGCTGGCGGCTTTCTGGATTTTTGCCCGCGCCAATTTGGATGCTTGGGTACTGGAAGTCGGGCTTGGCGGGCGTTTTGACGCGGTTAATTTGATCGATGCCGACGTTGCCGTTGTTACTGCCATTGATATCGACCACACCAATTTTCTCGGTGACAATCGTGACAGCATCGGCTTTGAAAAAGCAGGTATTGCTCGTACCGGACGACCGCTTGTTTGCGGCGACAAAAAACCGCCGCCGGCGTTTATCCAAGCGGTCAATGAAATTGGGGCAAGAGTGCTTTATTTGGGCCAGGGTTTCGGGGTTGAGGAAAGCCTGGGTGAGAAAGACTATTGGCGCTTCTGGCGACAAACGGATCATGGCCGCCAGCAAGAGAAGCGGGCATTGCCGGCGTTGCCCGGTTGCCATCAGCTTGATAACGCGGCGATGGCGTTGGCGGCACTTACGGCGTTATCGGATTTTTCGCTAACGGATCAAGCATTTAACCAGGGGCTGCGCTTGGTTTCTTTGCAAGGGCGATTGCAGATCGTTCGCGACGCACCGTTGATTTTGTGTGATGTCGCGCATAATCCGCATGCGGCGCGGGCGCTAAATACGTTTTTTCGACGCTTCCCGAAAGAGGGGAAGACAACAGCGCTTTTTGCGATGCTTGCCGACAAGGATATCGAAGGTGTGGTACGTTGTATGTGCGGTGTGGTTGATCAATGGTGGCTGGCCCCTTTGCCGGGGCCGCGTGGTGCGGATACGGCACGTTTGCGCCGGGCATTGGCCGCCAACCATATCGGCGCTGAAAAGATACGCGAGTTTCCAGATGTCGCTTCGGCATGTCGCGAGGCGGATGCACTTTTGCGTAAGACTGATAAAATGCTCATTTTTGGTTCATTCATAACAGTCAGCGAGGCGTTGCGTTATTACGAAACGCCAAGCGGCCAGTGAGGAAGATATGACTGACGACACTCTTCGGGAAGCAGCAGCGGTTGATACAATGCGCCGCCGAGGACGGCGGCGACTGGTAGGCGCGATTGTGTTGGCGCTGGTGGCGATTATTTTCGTTCCGGTGTTGCTGCAAAAAGCGCCGGAACCGCTGGGTGAGGAAATCGAAATTACCATTCCTTCCCCGGAAACCACGGTATTACCGCAAACGCCGGCGGAGGCCGTACCGTCTGTCACTGTGCCATTGCCGGAAGGGGCGACAGTACCGGAAGAAATGCCAGTGGAGACCACGCCGCCAACAATGCCGGCAATATCAGCACTGCCGGAAGAAATACCTTCTACGACGGCATCGCAGGCAGCACAAACGCCCGCGCCTGAAAAAAACGCATTGCCAAAGGCCGTTGCTTTGCAAGATGGCACTTTTTCCGTACAGCTTGGCGCGTATACCGACGATAAAGGCGCAAACTCAATGGTCAATCGCTTGAAACGTGCCGGTTATTCCGCATATGCCGAGCCCAACATGACGCGTTCGCAAATGGTGTGGCGCGTTCGTGTCGGCCCGTTCAAAAATCGCGATGACGCCAATATAGTGCTCACGCAATTGAAAAAAGAGGGGCGTGATGGTCAGGTGGTTCCGGCACGTTGATCGTGCCAACTTTAAGCAAAGTGCCGAGTATGTATGATGCCCGAAGTGAGTTGGTCAGCCGTTGATATCGGCATCGTTCTGATTATTTTGGTTTCCGCTGTTTTCGCGACTTGGCATGGGATAGTTCGTTCGTTGTTTGCGTTGCTGGCGTGCGTGACAGCATTGGCGGCAGCGTTTTTGTTCACCGTTCCGGCGGCGGCGATTATCCCGTTTTTCAATCGCTATCCACTGTTGTCTACGTTGATTTCATTTATTGTGATTTTTATCGGTGTGCTTGCCGTAGTCGGTATTCCCGGCAGTTTGATTGCGCGGTTGATGAAAGTAACCGGAATGAAATTTCTTGACCACAGTATGGGCTTGTTTTTTGGTATTTTGCGTGGTTTCGTGATTATCCTTGCATTGTTGTGGCTGGTGGAATTGATCCCCGGATTCAAAATCGTGTTGGAAAAAGAGCCGTCTCAATTATTGCCATATTTTTCGCAAGCCATAGAAATCATTAAGCCGTTACTTTCCGATTTTTCATTGCCAGGATAATAATGACGGAAACGATTATGGCCCGTTTTTTTTGAAATACGCTTGGAAAGGCTCTTATCATGTGCGGAATAGTTGGTGTCGTTGCTCATCAGCCGGTCAATCAGGTACTCTACGATGCATTGCTTCTGCTTCAGCATCGCGGGCAGGATGCGGCGGGTATCGTTACCGAAAAGGATTCGCTGTTCTATACGCATAAGGCGTCGGGATTGGTGCAAAATGTCTTTCACACCCGCCATATGCGTGAATTACGTGGCAACATGGGCGTTGGCCATTGTCGTTATCCGACCGCAGGTTGTGCATTCAGCGAACAGGAGGTACAGCCTTTTTACGTTAATGCGCCTTTCGGTATTGTCTTTGCCCATAACGGCAATCTTACAAACAGCGAAGAATTGCGCGAAACATTGTTTAAAACCGGATTGCGTCATCTCAATACCCGCAGCGACAGTGAAATATTATTAAATACATTTGCTCTTGCGTTGAACAATATCGTCCGTGAAACCGAAACGCTGAGCCCTGATGCGATCTTTCAGGCAGCCGATCATGTGCATCAGCGTTGTCGTGGCGCTTATGCGGTAGTGGCGATGATTGCCGGTCATGGGCTACTGGCTTTCCGCGATCCTTATGGGATTCGCCCGCTGATTTTCGGTAAGCATGAAACGGCGGAGGGCACGGAGTGGATGGTGGCGTCGGAATCTGTTGCGCTTGAAGCAATGGGTTTTGAAGTGGTGCGTGATGTTGCGCCGGGCGAAACGCTGTTCATCAATCGTGATGGAAAATTGACAACGCATCAATATCAGGAAAAAGCGCGCTTGCTGCCTTGTATTTTTGAGTATGTCTATTTGGCGCGACCGGATTCAACGCTTGACGGCGCGCTGGTCTATGACGCAAGAGTGCGCATGGGAGGCAAGCTTGCTGAAAAAATCAAGCGTACGGCGATGTTTAACGATATTGACGTGGTGGTCCCAATTCCCGACTCCAGTCGTCCTGCGGCGATGGAATTGGCACGGGTTCTGGATATCCCGTATCGTGAAGGCTTTGTCAAAAACCGTTATGTCGGCCGTACGTTCATTATGCCGGGGCAGGCATTGCGCAAGAAAAGCGTACGGCAGAAATTAAATCCGGTAAAAATGGAATTTAAAGATAAAACGGTATTGCTTGTTGATGACTCAATCGTGCGCGGCACAACTTCCAAGGAAATTGTCCAGATGGCGCGAGACGCGGGCGCTCGTAAAGTCTATTTTGCGTCGGCCAGCCCGCCGGTGCGCTTTTCCAATGTGTATGGCATCGATATGCCGCGCGCCGATGATCTGGTGGCACATCGGCACAACGATGATGAGGTCGCCCGTATTATTGGTGCTGATGCGCTGGTTTATCAGGATCTTGATGCGCTGGAAGATGCTGTGCGCGAAGCATCGGAAAACCAATTGCAGGAATTCGAAACGTCCTGCTTTTCCGGAAAGTATGTGACAGGCGATATTGACGCTACTTATCTTGCTTGGCTTTCTCAAGAGCGAAATGAAATAATTGTCTCTCATGAAAACTAATATTTCTTATGCGCGAAGAGCATAAGAAAGAGTAATTGTGCATAAATCAATTGCAATGCCGTCGAGTTTTTTTGAATGGAAATCAACAGCATGGTATGAGTGCTCGACAGCGCGTGACAAAAAATTTTTGCGAGTTCTTATCGGAAAGTAATATTAAGTTCACGTGATAACGTGATTTTTTTGACGGTATATTTTCTATTGTATAAAGCAAAAAAAGTGCACAATTAGAAAATTGATTCTTATCAAATCTTCTTTCCCTTCCTTTAAGTAAGGTTATGGACGGTTGTAACACAAAAGGAAAGAAAGATGTCTGAAATTATAAAACAAAAGCATAGTGCGAGCCGCCGGAATTTTTTAACCGGCAGCGCTGCGACTGTTGCGGCTACCGGCGTTGGCCTTCCGCTTGGCGTTGCTCACGCGGCAGTATCGGAAGGGGCGAAAAAGCTCGGGCCCGCTCCTGGTGAGGAAATGACTTGGAACGCTTGCCATGTTAACTGTGGTAGCCGTTGTGCGCTGCGCGTTTTTTCTAAAGAAGGCAAGATCGTTCGTATTGAGACCGACAATACCGGCAGCGATATTTTCGGCGATCACCAAGTGCGCGCCTGCGCGCGTGGTCGTTCAATGCGCAAGCGCATCTACAGTGCCGAGCGTATTCCCTATCCGATGAAGCGTGTCGGTAAACGAGGCGAAGGAAAATTTGAGCGCATCAGTTGGGACGAAGCGCTGGATACCGTGGCTGCTGCATTAAAAAAGACGATAGACCAATATGGGAATGAGGCTGTCCATTTGCTCTACGGCAGCGGTACATATCAATTGATCAACGGTAATCAGAATGCATCCAAACGCCTGCTTAACATGTTAGGCGGTTATCTGGGCGCTTACGGCACTTATTCTTCGGCGCAGATCGGGATGGCTGTCCCGTTTACATATGGCGGTTTGCCGGCCAGCTATATTACCGAAATTGCCAATGCTCATTTACTGGTATCGTTCGGCAATAATTTATCTGTGACGCGCGGTTCGGGCGGCGGCATGTCTTATGAGTTGACTCATGCGCTGGAAACAGGGCGTTTACGCACAATCATGATCGACCCACGCTATAGCGATACCATGCTTGGTAAAGAAAGTGAATGGGTGCCGATTCGCCCTGGAACCGATGCTGCATTGGTCGAAGCGATTGCCTATATTTTGATTACCGAGGATATGGTAGATCAACCATTCCTTGATAAATATTGTGTTGGCTATGATGAAAAAACATTGCCGGAAGGTGCTCCGGAAAACAGCGATTACAAATCATATATTCTAGGCAAGAGTTCGGACAAAACAGCAAAAACACCGGCATGGGCATCGGAAATTACCGGTATTCCCGAAGATATCATCGTCCGCATTGCTCGTGAAATCGGTACGACAAAGCCATGCTACATCACGCAAGGGCTGGGCGTGCAGCGACACGCCAATGGCGAGCAGACCTCTCGCGCTATCCCGATGCTGTCGATCTTGACGGGTAATCTGGGGTTGCCGGGCACCAGCCCGGGAGCACGCGGCGCTGATTCTTCGCTTGGCGAAGCCGGGTTGCCGACGGGAACTAATCCGGTGAAAACGTTGATTTCGTTTTTCTCGTGGAGCGACGCGATTGACCGTGGCACGGAATTAACAGCACTCAAAGACGGGGTGCGTAACAAGGACAAGCTTGATGTGCCGATCAAATTTTTGTGGGTGACGCAGAGCAATACGCTGATCAATCAGCATTCGGATTCAAACGCAACGCACAAAATTTTGCAGGACGACAAGAAGTGTGAGTTTATTCTGGTTGTCGATAACCAAATGACGCCTTCGACACGCTATGCAGATATTTTACTTCCCGATGTCACTAGCTTCGAAATGTGGGATTTGACGGCGGACGGTTATTCTTCCGGTATCCTGAATTTTATGATCAGTGTGCAACCGTCGATCAAACCATTTGAGGAAGCGCGCCCGCTTTACGATGTTTGCTGCGATTTGGCGAAACGCTTCGGTATCGAAAAAGAATATTCCGAAGGGCGCACTACCGAACAGTGGGCGGAATTTCTTTACAACAAAACGCGCGAAAAATATAAAGACCAGTTGCCCGATTACGAAACATTCAAGAAAAAAGGCATGGTGCGCGTCAATACGAATCGCGATAAAGGGATTGGCTTAAAAGCGTTTCGTGACGATCCCGGTGCGAATCCACTGAAAACGCCGTCCGGGAAAATTGAAATTTATTCTGCGCGCCTTGCCGATATCGCCAAGAAATGGACGTTGCCGAAAGGCGATGTGATTACGCCGTTGCCACAGTACGTCGCAACCTGGGAAAGTCATCTTGATCCTAAAACCAAGCAGTTTCCGCTGCAGATGATCGGGCATCATACCAAAGGACGTACGCACAGCACTTATCACAATATTGATTGGTTACGCGAAGTCGTTCCCGATGAAGTCTGGATCAATCCGGTAGACGCTCAGAAACGTAATATTGTAGCTGGCGATAAAGTACATATCTTCAATGAGCGCGGTACGGTCGAAATGGCAGCAAAGGTAACGAACCGAATTATGCCGGGTGTTGTAAGTATTCCACAGGGCGCGTGGTACAAGCCGAACGAAAAAGGTGTGGATGTTGGCGGAAATGTGAATACGCTGACCAGCTTGCGCCCATCGCCACTTGCCAAAGCGAATCCACAACATACCAATCTGGTGGAAGTCAAGAAAGTATCAGGAGACCGGTCATGAAACAATTAGGATTTTTTATCGATACCAATAAATGCACCGGCTGCAAAACTTGTCAGATTTCCTGTAAAGATCTCAAAGATCAGCCGGTAGGCATGAATTTTCGTCGTGTTTACGAATATGCAGGCGGCGGCTGGCGTCAGGAGGGTAAAGCATGGCGCCAGCAAATATTTGCTTATTATGTTTCGGTTGCATGTAATCACTGTACCGATCCGGTCTGTACCAAAGTATGTGAGCCGAAAGCGCTGATGAAACGTGAAGACAATGGGCTGGTCATTCTCGACGAGAGCAAATGCACAGCCTGTATGGCATGTGCCAAAGCTTGTCCGTACGGTGCGCCACAATTTAACGAAGTTAAAAAGAAAATGAACAAATGCGATGGTTGTATTGATCGTATTGCACGAGGCGGCCAGCCGGTGTGCGTTGAATCGTGCACGCAACGAGCGCTTGATTTTGGTGAAATTGATATGTTGAAGAAAAAATATCCCAATGGTCAGCATATTGCGCCATTGCCGGATCCATCTTGGACGCAACCGAATCTTCTGGTGCGTTCTGGAAGAACGGCACGGCCGTTTGGCGATGAGAAAGGCAGCGTGCAAAACCCAAAAGAAGTATAAAAATAAGCGGTTTCTTTTTTTATAACGGGCGACATAACGCGTTGCCCGTTATTTTTAAATCGAACCAGCTTAGTTTCTGGGTATCCAAGGATTCAACCAGGTTTATCGGGAATGGCGTTGAAGTATGTCGGCGATCGATCCTTTCTTCTTTCATGCAAATATGGGGCAAGGAAAAAAGCAAAATGCATTTTGCGCAACTCGGTTTATTCTGGTGTTGAACTTCCGATTGCAGAAACTTGCTGTGTCGGATTATTTCCCGATACAGAACCGGCTGAAAATTTCGCCGAGCAGATCGTCGGCACTGAATGCGCCGGTAATTTGTGCGAGCGCTTCCTGGGCACGACGCAAATGTTCGGCGGCAAGCTCCGGAAGCGGGCGCTCCTGATGCAGCACAGCTTTGGCGTCATTTAATTCTTCAAGGGCGCGAGTCAATGCGGCAACGTGGCGTTCCCGGGCGAGGAAAGTATTTTCGGTTGCCGGTGCGGCATGGACGCACCGAAGCATGAGCGACTCGAGTTCAGGTATGCCCGCGCCGGTTTTGGCGGAGATTAAAACTATTCCGGCGCATATCAATTGATTGTACGAGGTGTTGATATTTTGGCGTGCGGCAGTAAGCGCATCTGCCGACAACAGATCGGTTTTGTTGTACACGAGAATACGCGGCATCGCTTCCGGCAGACGTTTAAGAATCGCAATGTTTTCATCAGAAATTTCATGGCCGGTATCGTGAATATCAAGTAGCAAAAGCGCAATATCGGCACGATCAATCGTTGCCCAAGTACGCGTAATGCCGATTTTTTCGACAGTACTTTCCGCGTCGCGCAAACCGGCGGTGTCGATAATTGTAAGAGGAATGCCGGCAACGGCGATTTGTCGTTCGATGGTATCGCGGGTTGTTCCCGCCTCGGGCGTGACGATGGCCGCTTCTTCCTGCGCGAGATAATTAAGCAAACTCGATTTGCCGACATTGGGCGCGCCGATCAGAGCGACGGTCAAGCCTTCACGCAGCATGGCGCCAATGCGAGCGTTCCGGCAAAATGTGTCGAGATCGCACCGTAGTTGCGTAATGCGATTTTGCACCGCATTGCCCAATATGCCGTCAAGCTCCTCTTCAGGAAAATCAAACGTTGCCTCGATGTGAACACGGATGTTGATTAACTCCTCGACAAGATGATTAACTCGTCGGGAAAATTCGCCGGTCAAGCTACGCGCGGCGGCGCGCGCGGCGGTGTGCGTGGAAGCATTGATCAGGTCAGCGACAGCTTCGGCCTGGGCAAGGTCGAGCTTGTCATTTAAAAAAGCACGTTTGGTAAATTCGCCCGGTTCGGCAATGCGCGCTCCTAATTCGACGCAACGGGCAAGCAACGCACGCATTACGGCATTACCGCCATGGCCATGCAGTTCGAGAACATGCTCGCCGGTATACGAGCGCGGCGCGGTAAAATAAAGCGCGATGCCTTCATCGATGACCTGACGCGCACCATCTAAAAAAGGCGTGAACACGGCATAGCGGTCAAGTGGTTTTTCTCCGCAGATGCCCGCGATAAATGCATCAAGATTATTGCCGGAGATGCGCACAATGCCCACACCGCCTTTTCCGGGCGGTGTGGCAATGGCGGCAATTGTATCGGTAGCGCGCATGATGTAGCGCAAAAATAAATATTAGTTTTTTGTCGAGGCTTCGCGCTCAAGCAGGCGGTTCATATGCCACTGTTGGCCGATCTGGAACAGGTTGCCGACAAACCAGTACAACACCAACCCGGACGGGAAAAAGATGAACAGTACCGCAAACATAACCGGCATCAGCTGCAACATGCGTGCCTGCATCGGATCAGTGACCGGCGTCGGCGATAGCTTCATCTGCAAAAATGCGGACAGTGCATAAAGCGCCGGTAAAATGAAATAGGGGTCCGGCGCGGAGAGGTCGGTGATCCAGCCTAGCCATGGCGCATAACGCAACTCGGCAGCGGAAAGCAACACCCAGTACAATGCGATGAAGAACGGCATTTGTACGAGAATCGGTAGGCAGCCGCCCAACGGGTTGATTTTTTCCTGCTTGTACATTTCCATCATTTTAAGCTGCAACTGCTGCTTGTCTTCTTTGAATTGCTCCTGCAACGCTTTGAGTTTTGGCGCAACCACTCGCATTTTGGCCATTGAGCGCGCTGCCGCGGCATTGAGCGGGAAGAAAACCAGACGGATGATGACAGTCATGGCGATGATAGCCCAACCCCAATTACCGATCAGGCTGTGCAGAAAATTCAGGAGCCAGAACATCGGCGCGGCGATGACCGTGAACATGCCGTAATCGACAACACGGTTTAAGTCTTTGGCAATGCCTTTGAGCGTATCTTGTTCCTGTGGTCCGGCGTAGAGCGGCACGGTGATTTCCGAGCTTTGTCCGGGGGCGATGGTGCCGAACGGCAGAATCATCCCCGCTGAATATTTACCATTGCCAATACTACGGGCAAAGAAGCGGCGGTCGGCCTGGTTGTTGTCGGGCAGCGCCCACGCCGTGACAAAATAATGCTCAATCATGGCAACCCAGCCGTTATTATTTTCCGGCGTATAGGGCAATTTGCGTGAGGAGTCGGCGGCGATCTTGTCCATTTCGTCGAAATTGACCTTGGCGAATTTATTGTCTTCGTTGTAAACCACTGGGCCGATGTAAGCAGATGGCGCCATGGCGTTGCGTTTGCTTGCCTCCTGGCGGTCGCGGGTAAACTGGAAATAAGCGCTGGGCGTTTGTTCAGCGCCTGAATTATTCTGGATTTTGTAGCCAACGTCGATGAGATAGCTGTCGCGATGGAAAGTAAATGTCTGCTCGACACGGTCACCATCGGCGGCGGTCGCACCGAGTTTAAGTTGAAACTGATCTTCGTCGTTTTTTAATTCGCGTTGTTCGCTTAACACCTGATATGGTGAATGATGGTTGGGCAAGCCGTTGCCGATCAGTCCGGTCTGCGCGATCAAATAACGCCCATTCTCGCGTTGCATGACTTGATAAGGCTTGCTTTTATCAAAGGAGTCCGGCTGCTTGAGCAGCGCCATATTGGCGATGACGCCGCCGAGTAGATCGATTTCTACCGTATATAAATCGGTTGTGATCTTGATCAAAGGGTGGTCAGGCTGGGCGTTCATACCGGTTTGCGCGGAGGAAACCTCCGTGGTGCCGGGGATATCGGCATTGCTTTGAGGCGATGATATTTGTCCGGTCGGAACATCAGCAGGTGTTGCCGGAAGCGTGGTTTCAGCAGCCGGCGGGTTTTTTAAACGTTGTTCCTGTTGCCAGGCTTCCCACAGAAAAAGCGCCGAAAAAGCGAATAAACCGAAAAGTACCAGACGTTGAAGATCCATAGAGACAACCGTTTAACAGGGAAAACCGCAGTGGCGGTATGATACATAAAAAGAAAGGACGATCCGCGTAAGCATATGCGGAGTCTAAAGCGAATGCCCATGATGCTGCGTATCCGCGCAGCGGCAAGGGTGACGCCAGTCGTCCGGTACGGGATCAATTCCGCCCGGATGCAATGGATGGCAACAGCTAAGCCGACGGACCGATAGGCATAAGCCGCGCCAGACTCCGTGTTGACGGATCGCTTGCTGTGCGTATTCCGAACAGGTGGGATAAAAACGACAATGTCCGGCCCCAAGCAACGGACGCAAACAGATTTGGTAAAGCCGGATCAAAAAAAGCAAGACGTATTTCATATAGGCTGCCTTTTTTATAGGCCCGTTACAAGCTTGGATAACAACATTTCCGCTTCGGCGGTGGCGGTATCAATTTCCGAGCGCATGACTTTGATTTTGATGCGTACGATAACATCGTAATGGCTTAACGGGATGCGCAAAGCCCGCAACGCAACACGCACCTTGCGTTTGAAGCGATTGCGATCCACCGCGCGCGGCAACGATTTTTTGCTGACGATAAAACCGACGCGCCCGATATCGGGCAATTCCGCCGGCGCAAAAATAATCTGGACGAAATGACCGGCACGACGCTTACCCCGTTCAAAAGTGCGGGCAAATGCTTTGGGACCGGACAGTCGGTACCGCGCTTCGCCCCGCAGACGGAAACAGGGTAAACCTGCCCCGCGATCGACGGCCACAATGTATGCCGCGCATCAAGGCCTCAAACGGCGAGGCTGGCACGTCCTTTACGGCGGCGGGCGGACAAGACTTTACGACCGCCTGCAGTGCTGTTACGGGCACGAAAGCCGTGTGTACGGGCGCGGCGGAGTTTGGATGGTTGGTATGTTCGTTTCATAACTGCTTTCGTTTTTGAAATCTGAAAATAGTGAAAATAGCCGACTATTAAAACGCGTTCATGGGGGGTTGTCAATATCAAGCAATGGTTTTTCAATGGTTGATTACTTGCGAGTAGTACGCTTGTTTTTTTATGTCGGACAACGCGCTTTTTCGAGTATCCCACGGCTGCATGGTAAACTACCCAACTTTCAATACAGTTACTCAATGGTTATTATGCGTCGCGTGGCTGTTTTTCTGTCTGGAGGTTTTTTGTGTTGATTGGAACTGCATACGCTCAGGCGGCGGGTGGTGCCGCTCAGGAAAGTTCATTGTTGGTGTCGTTGGCGCCCATGATCCTGATTTTTGTTGTTTTCTGGTTTTTGCTGATTCGCCCTCAGCAAAAGAAAATGAAAGAACACCGCGCAATGCTTGATGCGCTGCAGACCGGTGAAGAGGTAGCCACCGCCGGCGGCATTATCGGGCGCATCGGCAAAATCGAAGAAAGCATGATCACATTGCAGATTGCCGAAGGCATTGACGTGCTGATTCAGCGCGGCACGATTTCACAGTTGCTTCCCAAAGGGACGATTAAAACGTTTTAGTGCATACGGCGCGCCCTGACAGATGCGCCGTTTTAAGATCGTCATATTTACCCGATCAGATTTTCTTATTATGAATCGTTATCCCGCTTGGAAATACGCGCTCATGGTGTTTGCCATAGTGCTTGGCGCGCTTTATTCCGCGCCGAATCTTTTTCCGATTGATCCGGCCGTTCAGGTGTCATCGACCAAATCCGCGACCAAAGGCGATGAAGTATTGCTTGGTCAGGTCAAAGAGGCGCTGGACGTGGAAAATATCGTTTATGAAGAGGGCTTTGTCGACCCGGTCGGCGTCAAAATCCGCTTTAAAAGCGAAGACACGCAAACGCATGCCAAAGATGTGCTGGAGAGAAAGTTCGGCGAAGAAAACTATACCGTCGCTTTGAACCAGATTTCCGATGTACCGGGTTGGATGGAGAAAATCGGCGCCAAGCCATTGAATCTCGGCCTTGATTTACGTGGCGGCGTACATTTTTTGCTCGAAGTGGACATGAAAGGCGCGATGGAAAAAGCGGCGGATCGCTACGCTACCGATTTACGCACTTTTTTGCGCAACGAGAAAATCAGCAACCGCGGTATTGTGCGTGAAGGAGATACGGTTGCGATGCGGTTTACCGATGCCGGTATGCGTGATCGTGCCCGCGATAGAATTCGTCAGGCGCATCCTGAATTGATTCTGTCGGATCAGTCGTCGGGCGATGAATGGCGCCTGGTTGCGCGCGTAAATCCCGATGAGGTGCGTAAAGTTCAGGAAAGCGCTATTTCACAGAACATTGTGACCTTGCGCAATCGCGTTGACGAATTGGGGGTGGCCGAGCCGATCGTGCAACAATCCGGCGCGGAGCGAATCGTTGTGCAGTTGCCCGGTGTTCAGGATACTGCGCACGCGAAAGAAATTCTGGGGCGTACCGCATCGTTGGAAATCCGCATGGTCAATGACGATGCGGCGGCGCTGGAATCGGCGTTGCGTGGGCGTGTGCCTTACGGCAGCGATTTGTTCAAGGATCGAGACGGGACGCCGATTCTGTTGCAACGGCAGGTGGTGCTGACCGGCGATCGAATCAACGATGCACAACCGGGATTTACGGATACGACGCAGGAGCCTGCCGTTATAGTACGCCTTGATAGCGCAGGCAGCCGGATTTTCAAAGACGTCACCCGCGAAAATGTCGGCAAACGCATGGCTATTGTGCTGGTCGAAAAAAATAAGGCGGAAGTAATTACCGCGCCGGTGATTCGTGAGGAAATCGGCGGCGGTCGTGTACAGATTTCCGGATCGATGACATCGCGCGAAGCAAACGACATTGCGCTTTTGATGCGCGCCGGTGCGTTGGCGGCGCCGATGGAAATCGTTGAGGAGCGTACCGTTGGCCCGTCTTTGGGGAAGGACAATATTGAGCGCGGCTTCAAATCGGTGGTTTGGGGTTTTGCGGCCCTGATTCTGTTTATCTGCATGTATTACATGGGGATGGGCGTTATCGCCGGTATTTCATTGTCGGTCAACGTGATGTTGTTGGTTGGGCTGCTCTCAGCGTTGCAGGCAACATTGACATTGCCGGGCATTGCCGCTATTGCGTTAACCATCGGTATTGCCATCGACTCGAACGTGCTGATTAACGAACGGATACGCGAAGAATTGCGTTGGGGCGCGTCGCCGCATATGGCAATCAGCGCTGGCTATGAGCGCGCCTGGGCGACAATTCTGGATTCAAACATTTCCAACTTGATCGCTGGCCTCGCGTTATTTATCTTCGGTACTGGACCGGTGCGCGGTTTTGCCGTAGTACATTGTCTCGGGATCATGACTTCCGTATTTTCCGCCGTGTTTGTTTCCCGCGGGCTGGTGTCGTTGATGTATGGTCGTAAAAAGCATCTGGAAAAAATCTCGATCGGACAGGTCTGGAGGCCGCCGGTCGAAACATTGGCTGCTAATTTTGCGGCACCGGACGGCGCCAAAATCAACAACCCGAAAGAAAACAACTGATCGGCGCTTACCGGCCAACAGATTAGCCTGATAAATTCAAGGATCATTCATTATGGAGTTTTTCCGGTTTACCAAAGACATTCCTTTCATGCGCCATGCGAAGGTGTTCAACATCATTTCGGCGATTGTCTTTATTTTATCGGTATTTTTTCTTGCCTATCGCGGATTGAATTTTGGCGTCGATTTCAAAGGCGGTACCGTGATGGAAGTGCATTACACGCAGCCCGCCGATCTGAAAACAGTACGCGAAGCGGTGGATTCGTTGCAATTCGGCGAATACACGGCACAACTTTTTGGTTCGGCGAATAACGTGTTGATTCGCTTACCGTTGAAAGAAGGTGTTTCCAGCGCCCAGCTTTCCGAACGGGTGATGAGGGCCTTGCAGGAAAAAGATCCCAGCGCTTCGCAGCAACGGGTGGAATTCGTCGGCCCGCAAGTGGGCAGCGAACTTTATCATAAAGGGTCAATGGCGTTGCTTATGGTGGTGCTCGGTATCGTCGCCTATTTATCGATGCGTTTTGAATGGCGGTTTGCCGTAGCGGCGATTATTGCGAACTTGCACGACGTTGTGATCATTCTTGGATTCTTTGCGTTTTTTCAATGGGAGTTCACGTTGCCGGTATTGGCGGCGATCCTTGCAGTGTTGGGCTACTCTGTCAACGAATCGGTCGTGGTCGCCGACCGGATCCGGGAAAATTTCCGAAAATTGCGCAAAGCAAGTGTGCCACATGTGATCGACAGCGCGATCACCAGCACCATTTCTCGTACCGTGATCACCCACTTTTCGACGCAATTGATGGTGGTGTCGATGCTGATTTTTGGCGGCGAAGCGCTGCATTATTTTTCCATCGCGTTGACTATTGGTATTTTGTTCGGTATTTACTCGTCGGTGCTGGTGATGTCGCCGCTTGCCATGTGGCTCGGTGTTTCCCGCGAAAATCTGGTGAAACCCGAACGCAAGACGGGCACGCTGGAAGATCAAAAAATATTGCCTTGATCCACTGTCGATCTAATCCGTCGTTGCTGTGCAGCAGATGATCACCACACTTATCTACGGTTTTCTGACACTCGACGATACGCTGACAGTATTTGTCGCGCAACATGGGCATTGGGTGTATCTGCTGCTGTTCGCGATTATTTTCATTGAAACGGGGTTGGTAGTTTTTCCGTTTTTGCCCGGTGATTCGTTGCTCTTCATCGCGGGCACGTTGGCCGCCACGACGATGCTTAATGTTCATATTATTGTGCCGCTGCTGATGGCTGCGGCGATTATTGGCGATTCGGTGAATTACATGATCGGGCGCAAGATTGGTGAACGGGTTTACACTTGGAGAGATTCGCGTTTTTATAAGCGCG